>Ga0209489_102678_pt1 | contig 35842 bp, 26 predicted proteins | sample SiratrowhiteBW_FD_187527 | JGI IMG/M metagenome (GOLD analysis project Ga0209489, IMG submission 187527) | Root nodule microbial communities of legume samples collected from California, USA - Siratro white BW (SPAdes) (version 2) | ecosystem: Host-associated > Plants > Roots > Nodule | place... | reverse complement strand
CAAATCTTCCATTTTTGCCTTCCAGATATTATAATTGGAACCATTCAGAGTAACCATTCTAGTGGTGTTAGCTTCCATTGTTTACCAAATCACAAGCCCCAAATCTAGGAGCTCTGATACCACTGATAGGTACCTGCAGCGGAAACAATACAATGGACTACCAACCAAATAATATGGAAGCTCCCTGAATGCAGTCAATCAACCAAATAATATCCAATACGCAATCGAAAACAGCAGAGAAAACAACACCAATATTTAACGTGGGAAAAACCTCTCAAAAGAGATTAAAAAACCCACGGAACGGTAAATGCTCCACTAGTACCAAATCAACAGATACAATAATTCTTTCTAAACTTAATCATAGAGCATATCAATAAACTCTTCCTAATCCTCAAGTGGTCACCAACAATGGCCCAAATCAACAATTAGGAATTTAACAAAGTAAGAGTTCAAGAATCTCTTTACTCGAGAATGCTCTATGTTTCCAAATTTTCTGTGATTCAACTACAGTTCCAATCTCAAATCACACCGGACAGAATGAAACAGCATGATTCACGAAGCTCCAGTAAAAATTTCAGGACAATCGGAGATGTTTTCACCGTTGGATCGTTGAAACAACGAGTATTCACACTGGCAGAAATTTGCTACGGTTAGCAGCACTTCACAGAATTTCTGGCGCTTCTGCAGAACTCCGATGAGCAATCCCACCGGACAAAATGAAGAAAGATAAGAGAGGAACCTCCGGCTAAAATTTCAGCTTGATCAGACAAAGTTTCACCGTCGGATCGTTAGAATATCCAAGGTTGTTCTTTGTGAAAATGAAAACTGTTTTAACCTCACTCTCACTTCTTCACTCTAGATTTCAAAAAATTAGAGGGAGAAGGGAGGCAGCAGCTACCATAAAAAAACATTTCATTTGTTGCCCTAATTGGAATTTGGTCATTTAGGTTATTGGGCCTCAATTAGAGAGAACCCAGCCCAACACATAGTTTATTGGTATAAATTTTTGCATTACATTCCTTATAAATACAAAAAAATAAAAAAAAAATATTTTAATGAAGAAAATTTTAGTAAGTCAAAGAGATGGTTTTTTTTTTTTTCTATAATGATGTAATTTATATCAATATTGTTTAAAATAAACAAATTTTTTTATTATTGAAATAGATAAATAATACCAACTTGACATGATTTTATTTAAATAGAAAAAAAATAATGTAAGACAATCATCATTTATATATTAACGTTAAAATTGTATCTTTTTAACATCATTTCAAGCTGGTACGATTTATATCCATTGCTGTACATCTGGTCCGATTACTTTGTGTTTGTGTTCACAAACAAATAATTAATTATTTTAACTTTTGTTTTCAAAAGTGAAAAATACAAACACAAATAAATGGTATGAGATACATAGGATTTCACTCAAAGTCTTAATTAAAATAGTTGTGATATGAACACAATTTCATAAAAATAATTCCTCCCAACACAGTTTCTTTTTTGTTTAAATAAAATTATCTTCAACTGAAACAATTTTTTCTTAATAAAATCGTCTAAAGTGACACGATATACCTAGATAATAATTTTTTTTTCCATTTTATACCATGCTCAAATCAATTCCACCCATACCAGAAAAACAAACCCAAAAGATAGATTCAAAAAGACTTGTAATTCTGACCCATTCAAATTTCTGAAATTCACTTGGGATGCAGATTTGGAGCAGGGGTCAATTACACTTCTGATATGATTACATAATCCAATCACTTTTTGATCGGTTGAACTATTCTAAACCAGTCATTTATGAACAAGCTCCAAAATTTTTAATCATTGTAACAACTTTCTTTTGTTCAGTCTGCTGTTGAACAGGCCTTCAAAGAAATGAGCATAATGAGAGCTTCAAAGAAATTCAGGAGTCAGATTTTCAGGGACACTATCTAGAATCTGTCCATGATGTTTCTTTCGTGGCAATTAACAAAACCGAGTGTAGACCCCAAAATGACTTTTTGGGGTCTAAAACGGATGTACAATGCTGACTAAACAACCCAACCAAACACTACTTTAGTTGACTTTGTCTTATTATACCATTTCTCTTGCTACTATATAACTACCTTCTCAGCTTAAACTTTTTAACAGTTCAATTACAACAATCTCTTCACCTTCTCCAAAACTCCCTCATAACCCTCTTTCCCCTCTTTGATTTTCTCCAGAAAGTTCTCATCTTTGAATCACCATGATGGTAAGAATTAGTAACTCTTTCAAGTTTTCTATCATTTCTATAAAAACTATCACTCTAGAAAGCATTACCATATAAATACTGCATCTAAACTATCTCAGAAACCATGTAAAATTCAATTCCTTAATTTTTTGAGCTCTGTTCTGTTATTTCTATCCCCAATTTGCAAACATGATTTCCAAAATTGAGTTTTGCTCTCCTTAAGTACTATTTGATACTCAAAATTGGTGAGATCAAGTTTCAGAGTTCAAATTGCAAATCTTTCTATTCTTTTTCCTTTTACTATTTCAATTTTCAAGTCATAATAACTAGAAATGATTAGATCCTAAAAGTTGTCTGCTTTTTGTCTGACAGAAAATGGTACTAAAGGTGGAACTCTATGATGACAAAATCAAGAAAAAGGCCATGAAAACAGTATCTGGTATTTCGGGTAAGGAATCTCAACATTCAACCATCTTTGCCAAGTTAACTACATGTTTTTTCATGCTTTGTTTTATATTCAAGGGCAGAACCATATGGAATACAAAATTGAATTTTTTGGGGTGATTTTTTCAGGGGTTGAGTCAGTGTCTGTGGACATGAAGGACCAGAAAATGACAGTAATTGGGGATCTTGATTCTGTTAAAGTGGCCATAAAGCTTAAAAAATTCTGTCATGCTGACATACTTTCAGTTGGACCAGCAAAGGAGGAGAAAAAACCAGAAGCCAAGAAAGAAGAGAAGCCAGCTGAAAAGAAAGATCCAAAGGAGGAATATGCAGAAGCTCTGAAGGTGTATGAAGCATATTTGAACCAAATGAGACAGCAACCATATCCATATTACTATTACAGAACAGTGGAGGAGAATCCAAATGGCTGTGTTATTTGTTAAGTGTTGGAATATGATGGAGTTTAATGGATAATAAAAGAGACTAAGAAAAGAAGACAGTGCTGGAGTTGAAGAAGGGGAGTCATGTTTCTTTTGGAATTTCCATTTTTCTTCTTTCCTTTGTTAAGTTTTGGCCTTTCCTCTAGTAAGAAAAAAATAGTCTAAAGTAGAGAAATATATTATGTACATTATTTTGTGGTGTAATACAGTGTATTCAAAATTTTAGCATGGTTGCTATAGAATTAAGATTCAGAAATTGGTTTCACTAAATTCAGGTGCACTGTGAACAACTCTTAAGTCTGTGGTTGGTATTGTTCCTTTTGAGAATTAGACATGGCAAGCTGGCACCAGAGCAGAATACATGATAAGACAAAACAAAGGTTTTTGAAAGAGCAGGAGAAATAAAATTAAAATTTAATGATAGTTAGAAATTGCATAGGCGTTCACAAGTTGATGACAATGGAATATGGAACAGATTGAATGCATTTACCATTTTTTGTTTTGTTCTAACATTTTGAAGATTATGTATCAATATCAATTAGAAATATAATTAAATTGTGATATATAAATAGAATATATAAATTTCAATTCAAGAATAATTTTTTAATTTTTTTATAGTAAAATATCAAAGTCAGTGAAGTGTTGCTTTGTCTTTTATAATAAATTTTCTACTTTTATATTTGATCTAAAAAGACTTCATATTATTATAATATATAAGAAGATATCACTTATAATGCAATCAAATAATAAAAATTATCTTTAATATGTTAATTTTAAGTTTAATTTATTCTTACAAAATTATTTTTTAAAATGGCATATGTATTTATTTAGATATTACTAATTGATTTTATCCGTAATCAATATAGAATTTTCAACCTACCCACCTCACTCTCATTTTCACTTTGGTTGGTTGCTTTATTGGTGCATGAAACTATATATATATATATATATAGATCAAAGTTAGTTAAAATAAACTTTCATATCATATTACTAATTAAGTTTTATAAAACGAATTTTTAAGTTAAAATTTGCATCTAAAATATACTATAAATTGATCTTAATTTTAGTTGGTTTGATTTTTTTTTTTAAAAAGAAAAAAAATAGACATATACGATCAAAACAGTCAACATGATAAAATAAAAAACAGTGTACATGGTTCTGAAAAACGAAAAACGAAAACCGAAGATACAATACATGATAAAAACAGTGCCCATGGTTCCGAAAAAATAAAAACTGAAGATACAATACAACCTGTCACAATAATCTTTGACAATGACAGCATAATTCCCTTATTCCACACTGCTTGAGGTTTTATTCTAGGCTGATTAGGATGACGATAAATGTTGAAGAAGACAATAAGGTAACAGATTTTAGTGGTGGGAAAGTAGGGCCCAAGAATTGCTACGGGGCCCACAAAGACAAAGTCACTGATGCGGTTAGTGCCATTTTTCCATTCTATTTAATGTTCGTGGGGCAGACAATAAACTTGTAACAAGAATTGAAGTCATAAATAAATAAAAATCAAAATTTTCCACAGGCTTATATAAAATTAAAGTGGTGCTAAAAATATATAAATTCTGTATTGGTTAATTCTAATGGAGTATTTTACACAAATTTATTGAAAAGTTAGATCACATGACATCAACAAAAGAAGGAACCTTTTTATGTGACAAAGCAAAAGCATGTTGATATGTGACCATGGATTATTATGGCATCTATAGCTCCACCATTCATCGATGAAACTGCTAAACGACAAAGCTTTCTCGGACGTTGACCGAAGAATTATAAGATTGGAGTGTTACACGATAGCTTACGTGAATATGGTTAAAATATGAATGAAACATATGTTCTGAATGGGTGTATGTGAAGGAAGTGGTGTTCGTCTAAAACACTTAAGCGTGAAAGGGACATTGACGGTCTTGCAAATATAAAATGGGTCCAAAGAGGATACAAAATAACTGAAGAAAATATCTAGCAGATCGAGTTTTGACATGTAAATTTGCAATTAATATAGATGGCTAGAAACCTTGTCAATTAAAAACCATAAAATTCTAAGAGATGAAAAGGAAAAATAGCATTCTGTGTAGAGTCTGAATCTCTTACGTATGTTAATGATCCAAAAAGCCACTTTATTTTCTTTTTCAATTTGTAACTTCTTACAAAAAAATTAGATAATCCAGTTATAAGAAAAGGATATCTTGATGATGTTCCAAAATATATATATATATATATAAGAAAATTAGGGTATTCTCGTATTCAGAATTACTTTCTTAATTAGATTTGAAAATTATTTTTGACAAACTTTTTTTTAACTCAGTCGAAGTTAGTAAAAATATAAGCAAATAATAAAAAAAAAACACGTGTAAAGGGTGTTTTTATATTTATAGAAATGATATTAGACTGAAACAATGTTCATGAAGTTCATTAATATAAATCTTATTAATAATGTTAATTTTTATTAATTATTTTAATTAACAAGTTTAGTGAACTCCTTTCTCATAACATCTAATCAATTCAGTCAGTCCACTTTTAGATTGTTAAAAACTAACTACAAACAGACTTTCATTAGCAGAATTATTTTTAATAAAAACAACAAGTGAGACTTTAAACAGATGATTATTGATTATTAAGAATGTAATAATTATTCAAATTTTAAATATTATAAAATATTAAAACTAATTTTCTTTTATAAAACTAACAATAGTAATAAAGTGTTGTGTTTTCTTAGTCGACGCTTATATCATCATATGCTATCATATATAATCACAATAGACACAACACATACATAAGTGAGTTAATATTATAAGATTTAACATTTACAATTATATATATATATATATATATATATATATATATATATATATATATATATATATATATATATATATATTCAACTACAATCAAATAAATAAATGAATATTCAATATTTTTATCTTATACTTATCACTTTAGAAATATCAGTACTAAGTATGTCTTAATAATAAAATTAGGGATTTAGTAATATGTCACTGAGTCTCTTATTATAAAATGATATACTCACTTATTATATTATAATATAATGTAAAACTTCTTTTCGCTTCTTACCCTTACATACCTTAACCTTAATTTATATAATTAAGCTATGAGTTAAGTTAGAATATTATTATCACAATCCTGAATATATATAAAAAGTGTCACTTAAGTATAATTGATCATTTTCTGTCTTGTTCTTGCTTGAGCAAGAATACTTTTTTGTTTAAGCAACAAGTTGTATCTTGAATGAAAAATAATATAGAAAAAAACTTTTCTCTTATCTCATTTTTCTGGAATAAAAATACATACAAAGTTAACACAACAACTATAAACTTATCCAAAGCATGTTGAAACTATTTTTTTCTACCAATTTAATTGTTTTTAAGAAGTTTAAACTAATAATCAACGCTACACTAATAATTCAAAACTCATATGACATGAATCTAGCTTAACATGATTATTATAAACTCAAAAACACATAATCAAACTATAACTTAAGCAACTACATATAAAATCATTTATTCTATTTGTACCATTTCAATAAAATATACATTAGGTTTAATATTTAAACTAATTCAAATACATCAATTGATCAACAACAATTCCAAAATTCAAAAGTAACTCCAACTATCATTCAATTTCTACTATCTACTTTCTAATTTTTAATCTTAAATCATATGCAATCTTTTAATCCAACCCCAAAAATTCAAATACAATTCAATATTCAAAACAAACTAAAATAAATCAAAGTTATTAATTCTTCCTTCATCTAATCATGTAAGTCAAACAAAATTAGAGATGTCCTAACTTGTTCCTAGATCACTTGATTCATGAATAGAACATGTCACTATAATCCTATAGAAAAAATATTAAACTACTCAACTTAGTCTCATATACACGCACAAAAACTTAGACATGCAAAATGTAATGTTAGGAATCTAAATGTGACTATTCAACTTGGTCTTTATACGTGTAGAAAAACCTATACATACAAACCATAATATTAGGAATCTAAGTCAAATTGAGTATAAGTGAGAAAGTTCAGTAATATATGAAAAAAAATACTCCAAAATTTAATACCACTTTAAGATTTTGAATTGAAGATGGTGTCAATTTTTTATGTAGATTTGACTCAAGTCTTGTTGTTATGAAATCTTCCTAATGAATCGTCCTTCAAAAAAATAATAATAAAAATCTAAGGTTTTTGATTCAAGAAAATATGACTAATTTTAGAATCTTAAAGAAAAAATACAAATATTTTTTTTAAATAGAAATATGATAATCTTTTATAAACAAAATAAACTTTAATTAATATATATATTTTTTATAATTTTAGTATGTTTTTTCAAATCATTTCTACTAAACATAACAAAATTGGATGTTGTTGGATAAATTTGTCGGCTCGATACAAGTTCGATTCAAATCAACTTGTTAGATTCAATTTAAAATTATATATATATATATATATATATATATATATATATATATATATTATTAACTTTCTTTTGCAACTTTTTTAAAACAGGAAGAAAAAAAACTATAATAGAGCAATATAATTTTAATTTTAGATTTATGAAAAATAAAATATTTTTGAGCTTATGTAAATAAATGTAAACTATAAGTTTTTATTAATTTAATAATTTTTGTAACTGTCTATGATGGTAATAATTTTTTACTATTAAAAAATAAAGCAAGATTTTTAATATTATATTGGAAAGGTAAAATTATTTGAAGTGATTATTAAAATAAAAAAATATGTTATCAATTTGGTTAGAAATATTGAAAATGATTAATAATGACTATAGAGTTAAAATTTAAAATTTAAATTGTAAAAATAAAAAATGACTTCTAATTTTCATGAAAGAATTATTTGATATATATTTTATAAATTTACTGAAATATAATAATAAATTTATGTAATAATTTTTTAAAAATAAATTTTACAAAAAATAAATATATCTTTATATAGATTAATTTATTTACAAACTATTGTAATAATAAAAAAGTTTATTCTTATTTATATTATAAAAACATAATTGAACTTACGCTCTACTTTTTCTAAAATTTATTTCCACTTACGTTTTTTTTATTTTGTTTTTCTTCCACATTAATCTTAACATTTTTACTTAATTATTTTTAATTATTTTTCTATATTATAAATTTTATTTTTATTTGTTATTTTAAAAATTTCCTTATATTTTTTAAAATAATTTAAGAAAGGAAAAGCAGGTTAAAACTCAATTTTCGATTAGCTGAATTCAAGTTTGTTTTTTAGTATCAGGAATTACTGTGCATAACTGAAAATTATATTATCATAAAGTGAATTCTAAAGTTGCACGCTAAATAAGTACTTTTTAGAAAAATAAAGTGCGCGGATTTAGTTGGAGAATTTCTGTTTTTTTTTTTTTTTTGGTTTATAGTGGAAAAAAAAAATCTCAACTCTCATCTCACAATTATTTGTTTCTTTTTAAATTGAACTAAACTAGATTACGTTTTAATATCATAACTATTAACTACTTTTAATTTTTTTTATGTATATATTTTTTCTCGTTTTCATCTTCTTTGAAATACGAGCTTACGATCATGTTGACATATAGTATTCTCGTTTAGTTTCGAATTAATGGAATATATAAAAAAAAAAAAGGAAAACTAATTGATAATTAATAAGAGATAATTTTTTTAAATTAAAAATACATGAGAATAGATTGTTAACAGAAAAAGTAATATAGTTATTTTTTAATTAAAAATTACGATAATAAAATAATTTTGAGTGTTAAAAAATTAAACCTATTTTGGCTGATTGTTAGGGGTTTCGAGATTAGGAAGCTGAATTTTTCTTCTGCTATATAATATTAAAGAAAGCGACATTAAATTAATTCTGTTATAAGTTTTTTTGCAAGTAGAAATAATTAAGTTATTATACATTAATTGTTAAACTTTGGCCATTGTTTCAACAGGTTCTGACCATTCACTATTTTTACGAGTCATTTATGATGAAGTCTTGTCCTAGCATCTTATCCGTCAATATTTATATACAATTTTTTAGTATAAAATTCTATTTTAAGGCCAAAATTTAGAATGTTCTGGCCTTTTCAGTTTTCAGATAATTTTTCATTACAGGAAGTCTAATTCTTATTTGTAAAATCATGCACTTACCTAAACAATTTGTATTTAGTTTCAAGAAATATGATATTATACATATTAGTAGTAACGAATATTTTAATTTAGCTTCAATCGCTATTTGATTTCTTGTTGCCATCAACAATGAATACTAATTCAATTCAACATTCTCTCATTAATTTTCAATTAATCTTGAGTTATCCCAAAACCACTGCAATTATTTATTTACTTTACCACAAGCTCAAACAAAACCATCAAAATTTAATGCACTAATTAATGGAGAACTTGGACAACATTAAAACCTAACTCTAGGTTAAATTCTGATCACAAGTTAATTAAGGGTCTTCCCTTTCTTCTACCTCTTAACACTAATAACATTTTTATCCTTCATCAAGCTTTTGTTCGGTAAATAAATACACTCATACAATTAAAAAAATCACTAAACTGAAAGATATAAAAGTTTATATTTATTTATATATTGAAATTTAATCATATTTTTAATTTATATTTTTCATCAAAATTTAAACTCTAATATACTTTTTTACGATATCTAAAATATAAAAGTTAAATATTTATGAAAATTTGTTATCAATCTAATAAAAAATTACATAATAAGTTTAATTAATCTCTTTAAATAAAGAAACTCTAATATTATCTTAAATTTTAAACTTAATTCAAACTCATAAAATTATCTTAAAAAGATAAAGTTTACATTTATTATCTATTATAATTTAATTATACAAGACTATGACTAGATATGAGAAAAAGCCAAAGTTTTTGCTAGCAGCAGCAACTGTTTTAGTCTTGTTTAGCTTAATATAATATAATCTAATAATTTTCCTTTTCAAAGAAAACGTCACTTTCCAAGTGGAGTCTCAAATTTCTTTCACGTCCTCATTTAAGTACATATAATTATAATAACAATCTTATCACTTTTCAGCCTTTTTTTCATCCATATATTCATCACCACAAACGAAATGTATAGATATTGTAAAATATCATACTAAACGTTGATATATATACATACATATTTATAACATAATTTAATTTTTTCTCTTTAATATATAAAATTATCCTAAAAGTATCTAAAACACACCATTATTTAAACACGTTATTTATTTCAAATTTGTAGCCTTGAATTAAGCAGTGTATTAAATAATTATTCTTCGAAGACCCATAATTAAATTAAATGCAAGCTGTATGACGGTCAATAGCGCTAATGATTTCAAAATGCAGAAGTAATAGGCATGCATATAATATTAAGTATAGTTTAATTGATTTTTATTTTATGTCATTATGATCTTCCTTTGAACTTGGTGACATCACGGTGATATTTACCCTCTCGTCATCAACTTATATTATACAATGAAAATGATGAATCGGACCTATATTGGTCGGTGTGAAATTATTAAGTGCTTCAACTTTTCTTCCATTATATTATTGTGGTTGAGGAAAGTGAGATTAAAATCTATCTTTAAACCTTGAACTTTTCTGGCCTGGCCCAGGTCATCCACAACATGGTTTATATTTATTTTCTTATTTATTATTATAATTATTATTTTGAAAGATGCCATTTATATTATTAGATATACACAACAAAACAAATAGCGGTCATATTTGAAATATTCCAAACAATTTTTAAATGGGTAGGCTATATGTATCAAATTGATGCTAAGAATATTGATTTCTTTTTTCTGTATCAAATGTTGAGGTTGGTAACATTTTAGTAAGTAGAAAAAACTTTATTTAAGTTAATTTAAAATATTCTTAAAAAACAAAATTAGTGAAAATTTTATTTTATAAAATTAGTTTGCTATTTTTTAAGTGGTTCTAGAATGTTATATTATATTAAAGATGAATTTAAATCTAATTGAATCTTACAAAATCATAATAAGACTACATTTACATTTATTTATATATATATATATATATATATATATATATATATATATATATATATATATATATTTAATTTTATGTAATATTCAAGTTATTTTTTACATGAAGGATTGATCCTTTTAAACATGAGAATGTATATTTTATGTTGTTTGTGACTTGAATTTATTCCTTAATAATAGGAATGCTTAGAAACCAGAGTCGTATAAAATTATACACTTCTTCACTTTTCTTAATGGTTAGTATTTGCTAACATTTTGTATAAATTGTTTCTCTCTTCTTCAAAAGATATAATATCAAACATATAAGATTATCTCATTTGTAGATCATTGTTAGGGAAGTTTGTTTCTTTTCTTCTCTATTGTTGCTATTGAGTTATGAGAGTATACATCTGTGAGGTGTATTTGAGTTTGGGATTGTAAGAAGTATATAAACTTCTTTTGTAATCTTCATTATATTTCTTATATCAAACATAGAGTTTAATATGTGGAAGTAAGCTATACACTGAACCACATTTTAGTGTCATTTTATTCACATTCTTCCGCTAATTTTATAACAAATTGGTATCAGAGCCGTTGGTTTGTGGCTTGGGCGAATACAATTTGACCTTGTATCGAAAGTCTTCCTGATGGTGATTTCAGGCAAGCGTGTCCCGTATAAGTGTGTGAACGGCGGTACAAGTGAGGGGTCATGAGTAATGTACTCGGGTTTGAGAATGCTTCCGCTCGAGGGGAAGTGTATCAATGTGGAGGAGGGACTCTTACTTGAGGGAGAGATTGTTAGGTATTCAAGTGTGAGTCTAAGTCCCACATTGGATAAAAATGAGAAAGTTGAGCAACATATAAGAAAGAAGACCCGTAAACCTAATGCCTTAAGGTTTTGGGTTGAAGGTGGTGTCATTCCCTTATATGTGGTTTGGCTTAGTTCTCATTGTTTGAGATCTTCCCAAGTTTTCCCCCTCGGATTCTCCCAACAAGTGGTATTAGAGCGCTAGTAGCATTATGGGCTAACTCTACAAAAGGAAATTATGGTAACAACAAAAAATTTGATCTTCAAAAATTTTGATCTTCAAAAGTTTGATGGGCGTATCAACTTTGGAATATGGAAGGTTTGCTTGATGGCTGTTCTTGTACAACAAAATTTGAAGGCAGCGTTAGATGTGAAAGAAAAATGACCTTTGAGAATGGAGGAACAAGAATGGAACGATATTGATCAGAAGGCTCTTTTTACAATTCAACTATCTATCACTGATGATGTATTGCAAGAGGTCATTTCAGAGACAACAACAGTGTAACTATTGAATAAATTAGATTCATTATACATGAAGAAGACAGTGGCCAATAGTCTCGGAGCCTTACAAAAGTTATACATGCAAAAAGGTACATCCATCAGAACATATATTTCTGAATTTACTTCACTAGTCATGGATTTAAAAAATATGGATGAGATGTTCTCCGATGAGCAACAAGCAATGATGTTGCTTTGTTCTCTTCCTCCCTCTTACAAGAACTTTCGGGATTGCTTTGTTCTCTTCCTCCCTCTTACAAGAACTTTCGGGAAACACTTATATATGGGCGTGAAAGTCTTGCTATAGATGCAGTAAAGTTAGCACTATTGAGTCGTGAACAGATGGAGCACGATAGTGGACGTAATGATCTTGCAACTGGCTTGTTTGCAAGAGGGCGGACAAGGGATGTTGCATCGAGTAGTCATATTAAAGGCAACTATAGATCTAAATCTAGAAATCGAAGAGGTAAATGTCATTATTGTAAAAGAGAAGGGCATTGGAAAATAGAATGTCCGAAATTGAAAGAAAAGAAAGAGGTTGATATAGGTAATGCAACAACTGTTGCTGAAGGTGATGACCTCGTTCTCTTTGTTGCTACGACTTTAGTTAGAGATGCATGGATCATTGATTCTGGATGCTCCTACCACATGTGTCCAAATCGAGATTGGTTTACTACTTATCAACCAATCGAAGGTGGTGTTGTTCTTATGGGAAATAATATGTCCTGTAAGGTTGTGGGCATTTGTAGCATTAGAATTAAGATGAATGATGGAGTTTTGAGAACATTGACAAATGTACGACACATATCAGATTTGAAAAAGAACCTTATTTCCTTGGGCACTCTTGATTCCCAAGGGTGTAAGTATTGCGCTTAAGGTGGAGTTTTAAGAGTTTCTAAAGTTTCCCTTATTGTGATGAAAGGAAAGTTGGTTAACAGACTCTACTTGCTTCAAGGTAGCACAATAGTTGGTGCTGCAACAGTGTCATCCTCTCTAGATCATGAATTAGATACTACTCGTTTGTGGCATATGCGTTTGGGGCATATGAGTGAAGTTGAAATGATTATTTTAAGCAAGCGTGCGTGGCTTGCTTTGTAATAAAGTTGGAAAACTTGACTTTTGTGAACATTGTGTCTATGGAAGCAGACTAGAGTTAAGTTCAGCACTGCTATTCACAGGACTAAGGGCACTGTTGATTACATTCACTCTGATTTGTGGGGTCCTGCGCCTGTTCCATCAAAAGGTGGTGCTAGATACCTATTGACTTTTATTGATGATTTGTCAAGAAAAGTCTGGGTTTTGTTTTTTGAAAAATAAAAATGATGTTTTTTCAAATTTTAAGAAATGGAAAGCTCTCATAGAGAATCAAACTAACAAGAAAATCAAGCGTCTTCGAACAGATAACGGTTTGGAGTTTTGTGAAGGGCAATTCAATGAGTTTTGCGAGAATGAAGGCATAGTAAGGCATCGTATTGTGTGGAAAACACCTCAGCAAAATGGTGTTGCAGAATGTATGAACAGAACCCTTCTAGAGAGAGCTCGTTGTATGTTATCTACCGCTAACTTATCAAAGGATTTTTGGGCAGAAGCGATTAATATGGCTTGTTATTTAGTGAATCGTTATCCTTCTACTGCAATTGAGTGTAAAACGCCTGTTGAGGTATGGTTTGGTACTCCTACTGATTATTCTATCTATGAATATTTGGTTGTCTTGCATATGCTCATACTAGTGATGGAAAGCTTGAGGGAAGGCACAAAAGTGTATATTTCTTGGATATGCGTCGGGGGTGAAAGGTTACACCCAGGTTCATAATTAGTAGAGATGTAAAGTTTAATTAATCAACCATGCTACACTCGTCAAAGGAGGTTAGAGATGCAGAAAAAAAAGGATAGTATCAACAAGCAGGTGGAGTTTGAAGTTAATAGTCCACACAAACTAGATACAAATACTTCTAAATAACTTGTTCAAGAAGAAGTGCAAGAATCTGTTGATCAGCTAGATGAAGCTCCATTGTCACAATATAATCTTGCAAGGGACAGAACAAGAAGGCAAATTAAACCTCCTCAGAGGTATGCTCAAGCTGACGTAATCTCTTTTGCTTTATCAGTTGCAGAGGATATTGGAGCATAAGATCCTGTAACATATCGTGAGGCTATCACAAGTAATGAGTTTTCACAATGGATTGGTGCCATGAATGAAGAACTAGAGTCTCTTTATAATAATCATACTTGGGAGTTAGTGAAACAACTAAAAGGTCAGAAGGTCATTGGTTGTAAATGGGTCTTCAAGAAGAAAGATGGATCCCCTGGAGTTGATGCAACGCGTTACAAAGCACGCTTAGTGGCTAAAGGTTTTAGCCAAAGGGAAGGAATAGACTTCAACGAAGTGTTCTCTCCCGTTGTGAAACATAGCTCCATTCGGGTGTTGCTCGCCATAGTTGCATTGTTTGATTTAGAGCTTAAGCAGCTCGATGTTAAGACAACTTTTCTACATGACGATCTTGAAGAACAAATTTATATGAAGCAACCAGAAGGTTTTGTAGTTGAAGGCAAGGAAGATCATGCTTGTCTTTTGAAAAAGTCGCTATACGGCTTAAAACAGTCTCCGCGACAATGGTATAAAATATTCAATTCTTTTATGATTGGTCATAATTACTTCTAGAGTAATTATGATAGTTGTGTGTACCATAAGAAGTAATTATGATAGTTGTGTGTACCATAAGAAGTATATCTGAGATTAACAAGCTCAAAACACTGCTCAACAATGAATTTGAAATGAAAAATTTGGGAGCAGCAAAGAAGATTTTGGGCATGGAAATTCATAGGGATAGGAGTGCTGGAAAATTATACTTATCACAGAAAAAGTATATTGAAAAATACTTCAACAGTTTGGAATGAAAAATGCAAAGCCTGTGAGTACTCAATTAACAACTCATTTCAAATTATCAGCTGCACTTTCACCACAGTCTACTAAAGAAGAGGAGCAAATGTCACATGTTCCTTATGCTAGTGCAGTCGGAAGCATAATGTATGCTATGGTTTGTACTCGTCCAGACATTTCACAAGCAGTTAACATTGTCAGCAGGTACATGGGAAATCCTGGAAAGATGCATTGACAAGCTGTGAGATGGATACTTCGATATTTAAGAGGTACTAAAGATATTGGTCTGGTATTTCATAAGAACCACAATACTTGTAGTAATATTGTTGGTTATGTTAATTCCAACTATGCTGGGGATTTGGATAAAAGAAGATCCCAGATTAGATATGTGTTCATGCTTTTTGGAAGTGCAATAAGTTGGAAAACAACTTTACAGTCCACTATTGCACTGTCCACAACTGAAGCTGAATACATGGCAGCAGCAGAAGCGGTAAAGGAAGCTATATGGCTTCGATCTTTGGTGGATAACTTGGGATTGAAACAAGATATCACAATACATTTGAGCAAAAATCAAATGTATCATGAAAGGACTAAGCACATTGATGTTCGCTATCATTTTTTAAGAGAGATTATTTCACATGATAAATTTTATTGTGAAAAAGATTGGTACTTCTGATAATGCAGCAGATATGTTTACAAAGTCAATTCCAATTTCTAAATTCCAATATTGCTTGGACATAATTGGTGTTTGTATCATTTGAAGAAAACACATGCAGTTTCAGTTTTGAATTCAAGTCAAGGTGGAGAATTGTTGTTTGTGACTTGAATTTATTCCTTAATAATAAGAATGCTTAGAAACAAGAGGCATAGAAAATTATACGCTTCTTCACTCTTTCTTAATGGTTAGTATTTGCTAACATTTTCTATAAATTGTTTCTCTCTTCTCCAAAAGATATAATCTCAAACATATAAGATTATCTCATTAGTAGAGCATTGTTAGAGAAGTTTGTTTCTTTTCTTCTCTGTTATTGCTATTGAGTTATGAGAGTATACATTTGTGAGGTGTATTTGGATTTGGGATTGTAAGAAGTATATAAACTTCTTTTGTAATCTTCATTATATTTCTTATATCAAACATAGAGTTTAGCGTGTGGAAGTAAGCTATACACTGAACCACATTTCAGTTTCATTTTATTCACATTCTTTCGCTAATTTTATAACATTTTAAGTCATCTGATGGGTCCTATTAATTTCTTTAGTAGAGATCTTATATCAATTAAAAAAAATTATATATAAAAAAAGTAGATGCAAACATTCGTTATTGAACTCGATGATATCAAAGCCACCTTCATATTTCTAATACTAATCGTATGTCAACAATAAATATCTAATAAGAATATCATAGTGAAATCAAGTGTTATAGGATTATATGTAATCATTTTGGTTGAAATAAAACTAGTGTACTTAGGGTTGAAAGGAAATTAAGATATCATGATTACACATGCATTTATAAAGTTCATAATGGTTTAAATGATATGATTATTGTTATGATTGAATGATGAATCCATTTGTAATCATTTTGATTGAAGCAAGATCAGAGTACTGGGAATTGAAATGAAATTAAGGTACTGTGATTGTAAATGGATTATTCTAAGGTCAATGAATTTGGAATAGAGTATAAAAGGTTGTGATTGAATGTTAAACTTAGTTGTATTTGACTTGAGAATTGATATTTAAATTTTTAAATCTAATCACTTCAATTCTTTTCACTCTTACAAGCTGAAAATATTATTTCACTAGCTTACCCTTGCTTGTCTTCTTGTGTTGTGAACTACGATGACTGTACTATGTATAATATCAGGTACATATACAGGTTCTATAGCACCTTAAGGAGTATATGGCCTTAGTTTGGTCATCGTTTTGGTTTTGTATACACTCGTATATATATTTAATGTATTTAAAGACTTTATGACCTTGTGATGATATTTCTTTTTGTCATGTAGTAGTTGTACATAAGTTTGATGTTCCTGATGTAGTACTTTAAACCTTAAATGCATGTTAATACTTGGTAGTAGACAAAAAATTAGTTTAGTTGAGAAATCATTTTCTAATAGTCTTGCTTAAGCGAGAGAATCTCGCTTAAGTGAATTTTGCAGAAAAGTTCACTCTACAAGTCTAACCTGAGCAAGATCTTCGTAAACAAAATAGGGTGTTTTCTGGAGCATTTTCGCTCAAGCGAGTAGCCTTTCGCCCAAGCGAGCAAAGATTTTCGCTCAGGCGAGGGTATTTTGGCTTAGGCAAAAATAACACTGAAATTGGAGTGCTCTTTAGACTGTTTTCGCTCAAGCGTGTAAATTTTTCCTCAAGCGTGTAAATTTTCACGAGAGGAACTTTCACTCAAGCGAGAATATTATAAAATTTCTTTCTTGTTTTCTTGTTTTCTTTTTTCCTTCTTTTTTTTTTCATGTATTAAATGTTTTTGGTTTGAATGATAAATATTATAGAATTTTTGGACTATTACATGTCAATTTATATATATATATATATATATATATATATATATATATATATATAATTTTAAAATTATTTTTCTATATTGTAAATTGTATTTTTATTTGTTATTTTAAAAATTTCCTTATATTTTCTAAAATAATTACAATAAAGAAAAACAGGTTAAAACTCAGTTTTCGGTTAGCTGAATTCCAGTTTGTTTTTTAGTATCAGGAATTACTGTGCATAAATGAAAATTATATTATCATAAAGTGAATTCTAAAGTTGCACGCTAAATAAGTACTTTTTAGAAAATAAAGTGTGCGGATTTAATTGGAGAATTTTTTTTTTGGTTTATAGTGGAAAAAAAATCTCATAGTAACTCGCCTCTCACAATTATTTGTTTCTTTTTAAATTGAACTAAACTAGATTACGTTTTAATATCATAACTATTAGTTACTTTTTATTTTTTTATGTATATATGTTTTCTCGTTTTCATCTTCTTTGAAATATGAGCTTACGATCATGTTGACATATAGTATTCTCGTCTAGTTTCTAATTGATTGAGTATAAGAAAGGAAAACTAATTGATAATTAATAGGAGATAATTTTTTAAATTAAAAATACATGAAAATAGATTGTTAACAAAAAAAAGTAATTTAATTATTTTTTAATTAAAAATTACAATAATAAGATAATTTTGAGTGTTAAAAAATTAAACCTACTGCGGCTGAGAGTTGTTAGGGGTTTCGAGATTTCGAAGCTGAATTTTTTTTCTGCTATATAATATTAAAGAAAACGACATTAAGTTAATTCTGTTATAATTTTTTTTTGCAAGTAGAAATAATTAAGTTATTATACATTAATTGTTAAACTTTGGCCATTGTTTCAACAGGTTCTGACCATTCACTATTTTACGAGTCAATTATGGTGAATTCTTGTCGTAGCATCTTATCCGTCAATTTATATATATAATTTTTTAGTATAAAATTTTATTTTAAGGCCAAATTTTAGAATGTTTTGGCCTTTTCAGTTTTCAGATTATTTTCCATTACAAAAAATCTAATTCTTATTTGTAAAATCATTCCCTTAGCTAAATAATTTGTATTTAGTTCCAAGAAATATGATATTATACGTAATTAGTAGTAATGAATATTTTAATTTAGCTTCAATCGCTGTTTGATTTCTTGTTGCCATCAACAATGAATGCGAATTCAATTCAACGTTCTCTCATTAATTTTCAATTAATCTTGTGTTATCCCAAAAACCTGCAATTATTTATTTACTTTACCACAAGCTCAAACAAAACCATCAAAATTTAATGCATTAGTTAATAGAGAACTTGTACGACATTAAAACCTAACCTAGGTTAAATTCTAATCACAACATCTTAACACTAATAACATTTTTTTTTCCTTCATCAAGCTTTTGTTCGGTAAATAAATGCGCTCATACAAGGTCACGAAGCTATCTTAACACCCTATTTTGAATTCTCACAAAAGATGTGTGTAATCACTTTTACATATAAAAAACTCATTAAACTAAAAGATATAAATTTTACATTTATTTATATATTATAGTTTAATCATAATTTTAATTAATATTTAAACTCTAATATCTAAATATAAAAACTAAATATTTATGAAAAATCTGATATCAATCTAATAACAAATACATAATAAGTTTAATTAATCTCTTAAACAAAGAAACTCTAATATTACCTTAAATTTAAACTTAGTTCAAACTCATAAAATCATCTTAATAAGATATAATTTACATTTATTATATATATATATATATAATATATATTAATTTAATTATACAAGACTATGACTAGATATGAGAAAAAGCAAAAGTTTTTGCTAGCAGCACCAACTGTTTTTAGTCTTCTTTCGCTTAGTATAACATAATCTAATAATTTTCTTTTTCAAAGAACGCGTCACTTTCCAAGTGGAGTCTCAAATTTCTTTCATGTCCTCATTTAAATACATATAATTATAATAACAATCTTATCACTTTTCAGCCTTTTTTTTTCATGTGTGTATATATATATATATATATATCATACTAAACGTTGATATATATATATAACTTAATTTAATTATTTTTCTTTAATATATGTTCCGGATAGAATAAATAAGTTAGTGTATTAAGAAAATACTGTCTTTCAAGATCTGTAAGATCTTGAAATCAAACATCTTATCCAGTTCAACTTCAGAAAGATATCTGCAAATCAAATTAATATGAGTCAGTAGAATAGTTATATGATAACATGTGAGTATCCTATTAATAAAAATGATGTTGGAAAATGAAGATCATAATGAGTCCATAATGGTAAATTTTTTAATAACATAATTTTGATCATCATTTGATAAATAATGGTAAATCTTTTTAATAACATAATTTTGATCATCATTTGATAAATAAGTTTAATGGATCAGATATAATAAATTTGGTTGGTTTATCTCTGATTTGTTAAAAATGACACCGAACCAATTTTTAATAACAAAATTATTCTTAAATATATAATACACAATAATTTTGGGACATCTCGGATCATGTATAATTTATCTCTGTGACGGTGAGTAGAACCTACTTCTCTTAATAAATTTTACGGAACATAGGATATATAACGGTGATACTTGTAAGTTAATGAACTTAAACCCACTTTACAGAACAAGATTAACGACTCTAAACCAACTTCAAATAACATTATTTTAATCAGTAGTACAATATATAAAATTATCTTTAAAACACACGATTATTTAAACAAGTGTTTATTTCAATTTGTATGCTTGTATTAAGCAGTCTATTAAATTATTATACTTCGAAGACCCATAATTAAATTAACTGCAAGCTGTATGAGGGTCAATACTGCTAATGATTTGAAAATGCAGAAGTAATACACATGCATATAATTAAGTATAGTTTAATTAATTTTTATTTTATGTCATTATGATCTTCCTTGGAACTTAGTGACATCCGAGTGGTACTTACCCTCTCGTCATCAACTTATATTATATATTAGACAACGAAAATGATGAATTGGAACTATATTGGTCGGCGTGAAATGGTTGGGTGCTTCGACTTTTCTTGCATTATAGGCAGAGGAAAGCAACATTCAAATCTATCTTTAAACCTTTGAACTTTTCTAGCCCAGGTCATCCACAACAATGTTTTTTTATTATTATTATTATTATTTATTATTATTATTATTAGTTTTATGAATAATATGACGAGTCTAATTAATTTCACTAGTAACGATGTTACACTAACTAAAAATAAAATTATTATATATAAAATAAAGGTGGATGGAAACATTGGAATCGATGATATCAAAGCCACCTTCATATTTCTAATACCTAATCGTATGTCAATAATAAATATCTGATAAGAGTATCATAATGAAAAAACAATCCAAGTCCCTTAAGTTTTGAAAAGGAGTACAAATGCCATCAGAGACAGAACAAGCACAAGTTCTGTTATAAAAACTGATAACAGAACTCAGAAATTGAACCTTTTGGCACTGTCTTGCAGATCAACATGGTACAAGATTCACATATATCTAATGAAACCTGTAAATCTTAGAAATTCCGCATCTAGTAAGCAAATTGTAACTCCTCTCGTTTCAACATCCTATGAAAAATCTTACACACAAATCAAATTATTGTAAGTCAAGGTAGACCAATACTACTTAATGTTTTCACTTAGAAATTAGAATAACTAATTTCTGCACAATGGTAGCAGGTAAGTTCAAATCTAAGACTCATAAAAATTCTCAAATATCTCACACAATAACAGCTACTACAATAGTCATGGTTCTGACTTCAAAGTACAAAATCTAACTTATCTCATACAACATTTATGAACCCATCTGCAAAATTATAATTAGGAGAAACTATTATATATTCTGGAATCATCACAATCATTATGACATGTAGTATAATTGGAAACTATCTAATAATTTCTCCTTCAGTAGGCCATCTAATTTGCAGCCTCTTCTTCCTGCCACATATCTACCCAGTTTTTCTGAATCTGTTCCACCCCAAGAAAAGAACCATCCTTTTCTGCATCCAAACTTGCAGACAGTGCCCCATATGCAATCCCAACAGAGGAAGCTCCAAAAGTCAAGAATGCAGTCATAAAGGCTAACCACTTTGGTGCATCATACACTTGCTTTTCCCTAAGCACCCCAAAAGTGTGCAAGAAGAGCAACCCCAACCCCAATGGCACCCCCACAGAGAACAAGATCCTACGAATTATCCTGTAAATAACTGCCCTGGGAAGCTCATCATCATCATCATCATTGTTTTTTCTTCTAATAGGCCTCTCATTGCCATCTCTTCCAACAGGTGGAGGAGTGGAAGAAAAGCCTTTGGCACTAGCAAAAGGCCTTAATGTGCTGAAGAGGTGGTTCAGCTTTTGTGTAGGGTAAGAAGCTGGGAAGTTTGGTCTGCATGGAGAATGTTTTGAGAGAAAAAGAGATGAGTTTGTTGCACAAATCAGAGTTTCCATGGCTTCTCTTGTTGTGTTTGGTTGTTCATCATGCTTGGAGTGGAGATATTTTATTCACGTTTATCTTATCCGTAGAGTAAATGGTTGGTCATGAGCCTCATCATCCATGTCATCATGGCTTGGGATATTTGTTATAATACTATGGATATTTTAGATATAATTATTAAGTTTCGTACATGACCAATTAAAATATTTATTAACTGATTGAAAATAAATCTTATGGAATAAAAAGGTAAACATGTTTTCCAATGAATTAAATTTCATTGCATTGATATCTTGAAAATAAAAAACATGATGTTGTGAACTTGTGTAATCTTCATGTCACTAAGACTAAATGAAATAATAGCAGAAAGTTCTTTATCGATGACCAGAACCAGAAGCCCTCCTGGATGATCTTGATTGTGACCTAAGTGACTGCAGCAGATTAATTCTAATGCTGAAAATAAGAAAAATTGAAGCATGGAATTTGTCAATTGGTAAGAATTCATATGGGGGAAGCAGAAATGAACAAGGTAATATTAAAATTCAATGCAAATTTACTCACTTCTTTTGAACGTGAACATATTCATCAGTTTCATCCAATATGTCTCCCTTGTAAATGAAGAAAAAAGGGGTAGCAATCAGCATGATAAAACATGATAAGTTTGATATTTCAAAAAGTCATGAAACATTTCACTGAACTCCTATGGATAAAGTTGGTTATTTAGTAGCTAAAAGTTTTAAGATATTAAAGTGAAAAACCAACAATTTGAAGTGTAACACTATAGTATAAACTACCATTCTAACCTGTAACAGTTCCTCCATGACATCTTCCATTGTGATGATGCCAATAACCTCGTCATCTATAACATGTGGAAGAGAATCTATTTCTTCTTGTGAGAAATATTCATTTTCTTGACTCACTTCACTGTCTAGTTCCATGACATTTCTTAATGTTGGACTATGAAATTCTGCATCACTGGAGTTTAAACAGGATTCATGTACAGAACTTCTCTGACTCATTTCAAGGACAAAGGAAGAACCAGATTCTGCATATAGATTGACGAAGATAAATGAATTTTTCTCTTCCAAGAAACTAACCTTTTTCAACTTTTGTTTTGCAGTTCATCTTAAGTAAAATGTTGTTCAGTTTAATATGATACCATGGCTAAATTCTGTAAGATGTTACCTCCAACAACTTGAGTCGGATTAGATATTTTATGAGTAAATGTATTCAAAAAGGTGGGTGCGCCCGCTGTATCAGTTTCGCTGTCTTTGTTGGATTTCAAGACAATAGCCATATGACTGTGACCCTTCTGGAATTGATTCAATATCTCATATAGTGGCCAACTTTCATAAACCCTGTTACAAATTTTTAAATGAGCAATATCATGTAGTTAGTATAGTAGAGATCACTGCATGAATGAAGATCACAAGTTCCAATCCATATCTATTGATCTTCTAGGCTTCTCACTTTTCCTTGAAAACAGTTGTTTTACAATTTGTACAACATTAAATAAGGATCTTTGAGTCTCAGTGTAGCAATATTTTTCATCCATTAAATACTTGATATGGTTTCAGGTTTAAGTCTTATAAATGGGAGAAAAAGAACATGGTTAGGAAGAAAACCCCTCACTAAAGGTGGGTCTATCAGGTTCTCCTACAGAGAACAACTATTAGTGAAGTTGATGATACCTCGCACTATTATGTTAAAGTTCAGATGGAATCTAGCTTTTATGTTCCTGTCAAATTAGCTCTATTACCTTGGAATTTTCCTAATAATCAAATTCTTTATGGGGGTCTCATCTTCAGGGCGGCAGAATATCAAGTTTTTAACCTGTAGAAAAGAATTCACAGTACTGCCATATGAATACAAAATATTAATAAGCAATGTTGAGAAAAAAGCTAATGTGTTGCAAGTAACAACATTGTGTCAAATGTCAAATGGAAGCTTTCTCTTTTGCCTTTATTAATTGATATGGACATAATGCCAATACTATACTTTCAAAGTTTATATATTCAAGATTTATTGGATAAAATACTTAAATGCACTATATTTGCCTTATGTCATATGTGGTTCTTCAATTTCTCACCAATATGAGGCCAATGATACTTCTTGGGTGTCCAGAATGGATAGGTATTCGACTGTGACCTTTGCTCATTATTTGTGACATTGTATGCCTGATGACAAAGGTGAACTGCATTTATAGATGAAAAATTGGGAGAAAGAAGTTTATGTATGTGACCTCAAAGTTGAGTTATGACAGATTACATGTCAAGTTTAGAATTTATATCTAGAGAAAAAGTTTGAGATATGGGTGTCATTGCATCTTTAGCTGTCTTCTGAGTCAAATCTATAGCACCTGTGATTATAGAAGTTTCATGATGTGACAATTCTCCACCTTTCCCTGCCTGCATGTGAATATTTTAGCAACTAATCTCACATTTATGGTTAAGTTAGTCAGAGAGAATATACTAGGAGGAAAAACCTCATTTGCATGTAAGTCCACAAATGTCTTCAACTCTGACCTTCTGAGAAGAACTGAATGTTCTTTCCCTAGAGCCCAATCCAGCACCTACCAAAGTAGAAGAATACTTAAGGATATTAATTCAATTTTCTTAAAAGATGAGCTTTTCAGGAAAATCACCTAATATTGATGCACTCATGAGTTTTTCCTTGAGAAAGTGAAATAAATCTATATACTTTTTTAGCTTTTCATTTTGTGCATATAACCATGAGTTGCAGAATGAAGCACTTCTGTTATTTCTAGTTTGTTGCAATAACATAGACAGAAACAAAGACAACAAAATAAATACAGAAACAAAGACAAACATAACATACACTTTACCTTGCTAGCAGGATAGGTTATAGGGAAGAAGATCAGCAGAAGCAGTTGAACAATTGGAGCCATTTTTGCTCCTAAAGTTAGTCCATATCGAGAGCATACAGCTTGAGGTAAAATCTAGGATAATAAATATAACATGAATTAATTTAACAAAAAAGTGCCTCATTTCAACATTGTTTGTTGGGGCATCTTTCAAAAGAAGCATTACCTCTGCAAACACAGTCACCAAGGGTGCCGACATGAGAATAGTAAACCAAGAAGGGATGATTGAGTCCATAAAAATTGGCAGCGCCTTGAACAATAACAATTGGAATCACTCTTTTGTAAATTTTAACAAAATCATTTATAGAACCTTCATTTAACAGCTAAAAAAATTGTTGCTTCCAAAGAATGTTATTAGACCCTCCTTGCATGAGCACATAGCATTCAAGTAGTTTGCTTTATCATCAATTCAAGTCAAAAGGGGTTTTGTCTAAAGGAACATTTTAGATAAAGAAAGCAAAAACCATTTCTGGGTCTTGTATGATCACTTCAGAATCTAGTACATGTGCTTCTTTAAGTCTAATAACCCCATCAACTAAGTTCATGTGCTATATAAAACATACCTCCATAGCTAGTGATTTTCCTAGAAGAAGGGTACACAGGACAAAATGACCTTTCTTTACCAAAGGTCGAATCCTTTCTGCACATAAAGTAAGATAGCAATACCTATTATGATGAAGATCTTAAAAACTGCATAATGTAGTGACATGTGTTGCAAATGGTAACCTGCATGCTTTCTGTCTTTTGGAAGACCAGCCTTAATGAGGACTTCAAGATCAACTTGGCTGAAGGACAACAGTCCTAGAGCTAGGCCTGATGCAATGCCTGCCAGCAACACCAGCAATATACATACCATTAAGAAAACCCAAAAGTGAAACTCACAGCATGGATATTCTCTCATTGTGTGAATGGATGAAGTCTACTAATGTTGTGGAGTATGGTAAAATATGTAACCATATTTATGTCTTGGCTTTTGAAGAGAACTGGTCATGAGTAGTTGTGTAGTGCATCATGACAATGAGGAAGAAGATACAAGATAGATACAAATAGCATTCGGCTCAAAGACTGTGAATGGGGATTCTGAGAAAAAAATGGCATCAAATGGAATGAAGTACAAGAATGTCACTATATATATTAAGAAAACTATTCTGTATTAACATCAACCCTTAAAAGATTTATGTTTAGTACTCAAATGTATAAACTTTTTATAAAAAGGATACTATTTTGTATGTAAAATAAACCATTTTTCTTCTTTTATACTTTCAGTTTCTTAAAATCAAATTACAAAGATTGGTATATCAACAAAACGTATCTGGTAATGATAATTATGATTTGAGAGGAGGAATGGTTTGGATTTCGTAAACTGCAGACAGCAAAAATTGACTTGATTGCACAAATGCTTTTGGTTATAGTGAAAGACAAAGAAGGAAAGAAAAAAGTTCAGGGCCTGGTGGAGATATCATAGTGAAGACTTGGACTAGAAAAAAAAATGAGACAAGAATTGAGGGATTGAAAAAGAGATTGTAGATACAAATAATGGTGTAAAGTAAATCTTCAATGCTCAAGCAATAATTTATTTCCCGACTTTTTGTTGTTGGCCAAAGGAACAAATTCTTTGACTCAGCATTGTAGCTATACTCCAATTAGTGAAGACAACTTCTGAGTACTAATTGCCGTTTAATAAGTTCTAATTTCTTCATGATGGTTGACCAGAAAAATTAAAATTCCATATATATATGGTAGGTAGTTTGCTTACCGAGGACGGCCATAGAAAATTTGCTTATAAGTTTATATTTAAAAGGAGAAATCATTATGTAATTGTAACCTTTTTTTTTCTATAGATAAATAGTTTTTATAGCATATAAAGAAGGGTTTTGGAGAACCCTCTTCACACTCATTTTCTCTTGGGTTTTCAACTGCTATCATAATACAGTAAAACTGATGGAGAGGGACAGGATCAGTGAGTTGCCTGAAACCCTTCTGCTTCACATAATGAGTTTCATGGCCACAAAATATGCTGTTCAGACTTGTGTCTTGTCCAAAAGATGGAATCACCTTTGCAAACGACTCATCAATCTCACATACTCTCCTGTTCCTAATCTCCCGAAGAAAGTTGGGGTTGAAAGGTTTAAGAAATTTGCAACCTGGGTCTTATCTACACGAGATCACTCTTGTTCCCTTCATAATCTTGGTCTTCATCGCTGTTGGACAGAGCCTGAACTCTTAGATAAGATCATTCAATATGCTTTGTCTTGTAATGTGCAACAGTTAATTTTAGATGTGTATTCTGGCTTTAGACCTGATTTTGAGTCCCTCCCTTTAATGTTTTGTTCTCAGTCTTTGACTTCTCTTGAGCTTTGCATTTCATGGAACTATGCTCCTATAGTATTTCCAAAATCTCTCCACTTGTCAGTATTGAAAGACTTGCATCTTCAATGTGTGAGATTTACAGCAAGTGACAATGATTCAGCTGAGCCTTTTTCAAATTGTCACTTGTTAAATACTTTAGTGATTAGATTTTGTTCTTTGCATGATGATGCACAGGTGCTATGCATATCTAATTCTGCCCTTTCTAGCTTCACAATATATGAAACACAAACTTACCAAATTCTGCTTTATACACCAAATCTTACTTCTTTTACCATCAGGGGTTCTGCCAGTCTCCAACTCTTCTCCACATGCAATCTTTCTTTTCTTGAAGAAGTAAATATTGACGTGTCTTGGGATGGAAATTGGACCGAGAAAAGTTCAATGATGAGTTCAAACATCGTGAGATGGCTGCAAGTGCTTGCCAATGTAAAGAAATTGACCTTTACTTCTTGGTATCCCTTTCAAATAATGTTACATGTAAGTTACTTCAGTAACTTTTTCCTTTATTTTGTTCTTAATGTTCATATCATGTTCATGTTTGCATTCATATGTCAGAATTTGTGTCTGCTTTCAATCTTGTATTTCAAATATCCATTTAATTATGTCTCCAATTCACTTTGTGTAGGATTTCTCTAATCCCATTTCAATGAGACCTGAACCTCCGAGCTTAGTAAGATTGGAGTCACTGAAAGTGATTAAGCATTTCTTTGTAGACGTATCTGATGAGAAAATAAAGACAGTAGTGGAGTACTTGCTTAAAGCCTCTCCAAGGGCCAAAGTTCACATCACAACCAGGGCTTAAGAAACTTATGTTAGGAAATTATATTTCCATAGTCTAACGGTGGACTATATATTTATATAATTTCTATATATTTATTTATTTATATAATCATATTAACTGTTGATTTTCTTAAAGTGAAATCGTTCGTCATTAATATGGTTTTAATGAGTCATTTAATATAGTTTTAATGACCTCTTTAATTTCTCAAATTAATTGGTTTAATAGAAATCATTTTTTTTGAGAGGTTATTAGAATAATAGGGAGGTAAGGGGTTGGTCTCTAATATACCAAAATTATAAACTTTGTGGTCTCTTACCCCATCAAAAGAGTCACTCTAAAGTCTAACAAGTGGAATAAGGAAGATTTTGGTTGAGGAAGATCATAACCGTATCAAGTATTCTATCTTCATCAATGGATTCAGGTATATGACTTTTCTATTGAATTTTGACTCTCAATAATTTAACATGATGGCTAAATTCATTATTCAGAACATTTATTTTGTGATTTTCTATCAAGAAAGATGACTTTTCTATTGAATTTTGACTCTCAATAATTTAACATAATGGCTAAATTCATTATTCAGAACATTTATTCTGTAATTTTCTATCAAGTGGTATCAGAGCCTCTTTCATGTTAAATTATTGGAAATAAAGTTTTATCATTGGATTGAATTATGTTGTTATTATACCTGTTTGGAATTAAAGAATAAAGCACATAATTCTATTTGATGTTTATGCCTTTTGTCTTATATTATATAATTCGTTTTATTGTATTGTGGCCTTGGTTTCTGTATGTTGCAATTTTGGTAATTTATATGAATTACTGGTATGATATACATAATAATTCTACTAGTTAATTGCCCTGAAAAGCATATGTAATATTTTTTTACCTTGAATACGATTCACAGATCCAGGTTTTTATTTCCATTGTTATATCCGCTGCTCATATGCAATTTTTTTATAATGCTTATTATTTATACGGATAATAAACGGCCCAAAGGAAGTTTGTTGTCTGGCCAAATAATAAACACTAAAGTTTTCTTTTGTGATACTTATTATTTATGTGGATAATAAATGACCTAAGGGAAGTTTGATGTCTGGCCAAATAATAAACATTGAAATTTTTTTTATGATGCTTATTATTTATGCGGATAATAAACGGCCCAAAGGAAGTTTATTGTTTGGCCAAATAATAAATATTGAACCTTCAGTTGATATATTTATTTATTATGCGAGCACTAATCAGCCCAAAGGAAGATTATTGTTTGGCTAATATGATGTTTATTATTTATGCGAATAATAAACGGCCCAAAGGAAGTTTATTGTTTGGCCAAATAATAAATATTGAACCTTCAATTTATATATTTATTTATTTATTATCTAATTATGCGAGCACTAGTCGGTCCAAAGGAAGACTATTGTTTGGCCAATTGATAGAAAATGTATGCAATAAATAAATAGGTTGCAAATTCTCAATTTTCCATGTGAATATTGAGTCGGTCCAAAGAAAGGCTTAATGTTTGACAGGATTTTTTGACAATATTTGATTACTACAATAAGAGTACCACTTACAATTAATTTTTCTATCCAAAGATTAAAAATTAATGTTGTTCTAGGTATCTCAGTATGAATTTTCCCATTATTCTTGCTAACAATATTTTTGATGGATACAGTTGGTGTTGTTTCAGCTTCAGCTGCCAATGTTTCTGCTCAAGTTAGCAGCATCCCTATGCTAAATTGTACAAACTTCAAAGCTTGGAAAGATACCGTAGAGATTGTCCTTAGTTTGTATAAATTTGGACATAGCTCTTCGGCAAGAGAAACCCATTACTACTGAAGAAAATGCTAATAAGGCTAAAATAGAGAAATGGGAGCAATCCAATCGAATGAGTGTAATGATTATGAAACGCTCTATCCCAAAAGCATTTCGGGACTCTATTACTAAAGATAGCAATGCTAAAAAATTCCTAAAGGATGTTCAACAATTCTTTGCAAAAATGAAAAGGCAGAGACACGTAATCTTTTGAGCAGACTTGTCTCTATGAGGTATAAAGGAAAAAGGAACATAAGGGAGTACATTATGGAAATGTCTCATCTTGCTTCAAAATTGAAAGCACTAAAGTTAGAGTTGTCTGAGGACTTACTCGTGCATTTGATTTTGATTTCTCTTTCTGCACACTTTGGGCAATTCAAAGTGAGTTATAATACTTGGTTCTTCAATGAGCTAATATCTCATTATGGGCAAGAGGAAGAGAGGTTACATCGAGAATATAAAGAAAGTGCTCATATGGCTTCGTCCTATCAGCATAAAAGAAAGCGTGAGACTACTGCGGTTACACCTTCTCAGCAGAAAAAGACAAAGAAACATGATGTTTTAACATGTTTCTTTTGCAAGAAGATAGTACACGTTAAAAAGGATTGTGCCAAATATGCCGCTTAGCGAGCAAAGAAGGGTATGATCCTTGCTTTTGTTTGTTCTGAAGTTAATTTAAGTTTCTCACCTATGGATACTTGGTGGGTAGATTCTAGTGCTACTACTCATATAAGTGTTACTATACAGGGTTGCCTATGGAGCCAACCACCAAATGATGGTGAAAGATTCATCTACGTGGTGGATGACAATAAAGTTGCAGTGGAAGCTGTAAGAACCTTCAGATTATGTTTTAAGACTGGATTTTTTTTGGACTTATTTGAGACGTTTTGTGTACCGACTTTTAGAAGGAATTTAGTTTCTATTTCTCATTTAGACAAATTTGGTTATCATTGTTCTTTCGGAAATAATAAAGTTAGTCTCTTCTAAAACTCAAATATTATTTATTCCGATTTTTTAATTGATAATCTGTATAAGCTTGATTTAAGTTTGTGTAATGAAATACTGCAAACAAGTTTAAGCGGTACAAAAGAAAATTAAATGAGAATCTTGCCTCATTATGACATAAGCGTTTAGCCCACATCTCTAAACAGAGAGTTCAGAGGCTTATGGTGGATGGAATTCTTAAACCCCTAAATTTAAAGGATTTTCAAGTCTATATTGAATGTATCAAGGGAAAAGAACAAATGAAAGAAAACTAAGCGCAGAGAGAGCTAAAGATGTCTTAGAATTAATACATACTGATATATGTGGTTCGTTTCTTATTACTTCATGGAATGGACAATAGTATTTTATCACATTTATAAACGATTACTCTTATTATGGGTACTTATATTTAATTCATGAGAAGTCCCAATCCTTGGACGTTTTTTTTTAAAGCTCAAGTTGAACTCTAACTTGGAAAGAAAATCAAAGCTGTCAAATCTGACTGTGCTGGTGAATACTACGAAAGATATGATGGATCAAGAGAACAACGTTCAGGACCTTTTGCGCTTTTTCTAGTGCGGAATTGTTCCACAATACACCATGCCTGGCAAACCCAGTATGAATGGTGTTACAGAACGAAGGAACCAAACTCTTAAGGATATGGTGAGAAGTATGATCAGTCATTCCACCTTTCCTGAATCACTTTGGGGAGAAGGTTTAAAGACCAAAGTGTACATCTTTAATAAGGTACCAAGCAAAGCAGTTAACAAAACCCCTTATGAACTCTAGACTAATAAAAAGCCTAGCCTAAAACATTTACACATTTGAGGATGTCCAGTTGAGGCACGGCCTTATAAGCCACATGTAAGAAAATTGGACTCAAGGACAATTAGTTGCTATTTTGTTGGTTATGTTGAACACTCACGAGGGTATAAGTTTTATGATCCTACATCAAGATCAATTTTTGAAACGGGAAATGTAATATTTCTCGAGATGTTGAGTTTGGAGGGGAAGGAAACATTAGGATTGTTGTTTTTGATGAGGAATCTATTATTGATAATGATCAGGTATTCATACCTATTGTTTTTCAGGACACAATTATAGAACAAGATAACAATGAGAATCCTCCTCAAATACAACCTATAGAACAAACTCAACAACCTCAAGAAGTGCCATTAAGAAGATCTACAAGAGAAAGGAGAAGTGTTATTTCGGATGAATACCTTGTGTACCTCCAAGAACATGAGGATGACATTAGTTTAACAAAAGATGACCCAATCAAATTCTGTGAAGCCATGAAAAGTTCTAAATCTCAAAAGTGGATTGGTGTCATGGAGGAGGAGATTAAATCTATGAGAGATAATGACGTTTGGGATCTAGTAGAATTACCTGAAGGTGTGAAACCCATTGGTTGTAAATGGATATTTAAAACTAAAAGGGATTCTATGGGTAATATTCAAAGATATAAAGCTCGTCTAGTCACTAAGGGATTTACTTAAAGAGAAGGCATAAATTATAAAGAAACATTTTCTCTAGTATCTTTAAAAGATTCTTTAGAACAATAATGACATTAGTAGCTCATTTTAATCGGATGGATATTAAGACGACATTTCTTAATGGAGAAATTGATGAGACAATTTATATGGTGCAACCAGAAAACTTTGTGTCAGGTAATTCAAAGTCTATGGTATGCTAATTAAAGAAATCCATCTACGGTCTCAAATAGGCTTTCCGTCAATGGTATTACAAGTTTCATCAGGTTATTACCTCATATGACTTTGAGGCAAATATTTTTGATGATTGTGTATACTACAAGTTCAGTGGGAGTAAATATGTATTCTTAATCTTGTATGTTGACACAACCATGGCTAAAGGAGACAAGTTTAGTCTCAAACAGTGTCCCAAAATGATCTTGAAAGAACAATAATGAATGATAAACCTTATGGATCAGCAATAAAGAACTTAATGTATGCTCAAGTCTGCCACACGTTCCGATACAATATATATAGTGGGAGTTCTGGACAGATATTTGAGCATGACACATCTAACCATGGCATATGGTTACGAAACTTTGTCACCAGGCTTCGTGTGGTAGATGTCATTAAAAAGCCATTGAAGATTTATTGTGACAATAATTCAGTAGTACTTTACTCCAACAACAACAAGATATCAATAAAGTCAAAATATTAAATTTTTGGTTGTTAAGGAGAGAGTTAAAAAAAAAAAATATATATTCCTATAGGACATATAGGAACAAAGTTTATGCTAGCAAACCCATTAACCGAAGGATTGACCCCTGAAGTCTTTCATGAACATATTGCTCATATGGGTATCATTATTGATGATAACTTAGTTTAGTGGGGTTATTTTGTATACTTTATATGTTTTATGTCAGACACTATATTATTTAATTTTCTGCAGAATAAAGGATGACGATTTACATTATGTTGTTTGCAATGTTAATATTGCAAATTTTGAGTAAATCTTAATGAAGATTTTAAAGTAGGACCAGCTGGAAATAAACATGCATGAGATCAGATTTCATGTGATTTTCATGTTGCTCATTAAGACTTGATCTATGTCGTTGAATATATCTATATGGTAATCATCGTGGTTCAGTTGCGAATTTAATGTGATGAAAGTCGCGGTAATTCGATTATTGGTATATGAGATGAACCAGATTGTTTAAGTAGTTAAGGATAAATAGCATTCAGTATGTGCACTTTTGGTTTATTTTGTGATATGATTATTTCAGGATAATATATATAGTCCAAGTGGGTGATTGTTAGGAAATTATATTTCCTTAGTCTAATTGTGGACTATATATTTATATATATGTATTTATTTATATAATCATATTAGCGGTTGATTTCCTTAACGTTCAAAATTGTTCGTCATTAAGATGGTTTTAATGAGTCATTTAATATAGTTTTAATGACCTCCTTAATTTCTCATATTGATTGGTTTAATAAGAATCATTTTTCTGATAGGTTATTAGAATAATAGGGAGGTAAGGGGTTGGTTCCCAATATACCAAAAACACAAACTTTGTGATCTCTTATCCATCAAAATAGTCACTCTAAAGTCCAACAAGTGGAATAAGGAAGATTTTGGTTGAGGAAGATCATAACCCTATCGAGTATTCTATATTCATCAATGGATTCAGGTATGTGACTTCTCTATTGAATTTTGACTCTCGATAATTTAACATGATGACTAAATTCATTATTCAAAACATTTATTCTGTAATTTTCTATCAACTTATACTTTCCACAAATAAATATGTTTTATTTGTATTATATAAACCAAACCAATTTGATAAATGCAACTTTTATTAGCTTTGATCAATTATTGTTAGAACATGTTTGGATGAAGTTTCATAAAACAAGTTATAAATAGAGATTTAAAAAAATTATAAACGAAAGTTCTAGATTATGTATAAATTAATTTTAGTTAAATTCTTATTTTTCTGCTGTTAAAATGTTTATCGAGAAGATTACTAAAAGAACCTTGACTAAATGGACCACTACAAAAATAACTTTGTTAGCTATTATTCTTGCAGCTAGATCTTTCACAAAAAAGGAAAAATATTCTTATTTACGTGTTAGTTTAAAATTCAAACTCACAGTAGATCAACGTATTAAAGTAAAAAGTATCTCAAATACTAGCGATAAAAGATGGTATGTAAAAAAAATTATTAGTATAAGAAAAATGAAATAAAACTAAAATAATTAATTAACACGTGTAATAATCGCGTATCTAATTGATTTTTAAATTTTCCTAAAATTTCACGGAGTTGCAGGAGGAGAATATATGAAGGTGGAGGAAGAATTAGTCTCTGAACCAATATTGGGTATAAGTGAAATGGGTTGTAGTCTCCAGCTTAAAGGAAACTGCTTCTTCTTGCACCTGTATGCACCTTAATAGAAAACATGAAAAAACTAAAATGTTTTTAAATAGATATAATAAATGACGTTGATACTCTGAATTATTTTATCCTATATCTAAAAAATGATATTCATAAAAGAATATTTTAGATTATACAATTCAAAAAGTATTTTTAAATTTTATAATTATGATGATATTCCTAAATTTGAAAATAACTTTCGAAATTTTGCAAATGATTTTTAAAATTTAGAAATAGCTTCTAAATTAATCTAGAAATACCTTCTATTATATAATCTAAAAATACCTTATGGATTAATCTAAAAATATTTTTTGAATTATACAATTTAAAAATATCCTTACCTTTTAATTATATAATTTAGAAATATCTTTCGCATATAATTCAAAAATTCACTAAAAAAATAAAAATTATCGAGATAAATCTATCGAAAACATTCAAAATATGTCGGTAAATTAATTATATGTAAATTTATTGATAGATTTTTGAGTCCGTCGGTAATTACCAACAGATTTCCGATAAGATTATGATAAATCGTCAATAAATCTATTGATAATTACTGACGGATTCAGAAATCTATTAATAAAATTATTGATAATGATACTTTACCGATAAATTTGCGAGATATATTTATATTTTATCTTCATTTTAATGAAAATATTTGAAAAGAAAGACTGACCAGCAATAAGTTAAATACAAATTTAACCTTACTTTTATAATAAAAAGATCAATTATATTATCTAAAATTATAATTAATTATATATATATATATATATATATATATAATTAATTATATAATATAATAAAAATATAATAAATAAAAAAAA
>Ga0209489_102677_pt1 | contig 35859 bp, 9 predicted proteins | sample SiratrowhiteBW_FD_187527 | JGI IMG/M metagenome (GOLD analysis project Ga0209489, IMG submission 187527) | Root nodule microbial communities of legume samples collected from California, USA - Siratro white BW (SPAdes) (version 2) | ecosystem: Host-associated > Plants > Roots > Nodule | place: USA... | reverse complement strand
TATATATTTTTTGAGTAACTCTCATATCAAATATACTCTTTTCTAATCTCTCAAAATTTAAAGACACCCTAAAGACAAACAAAGCTAGTGAGTTGGTCCTACAACTTCTGTTTTTTTTTTTTTTTTATTTTTTTTTTTTTTTTTAATTTTTTTTTTATAAATTTTATTTTTTTAAAAATAAAATATATATAAATATATATATATATATATATTAAAAATAATCTAATCATATAAATAATTTTTAAATTTTTAATTAGTTAATTAATGTCTCTATCAAATAAATTAAAATAATTATTATTCTTATATACTAAATTATTTTATTATAGTTAATAATTAAAATTTAATTAATTTGTAAGTATATTAGATTTATATTTTAATTTTTCAAATAATATAATATAAAAGTTAATTTTTTAAATTATTTTTAATTTGAAAGAATGGATTGGCAAGCCTACCTGTCCCATCCTGCTAGTTTAACAAATTAGATGATATATAGGTTAAAAATACCAACCTAATTTTAAACTTGTGGAGATTAATCACTTTTATGATGATGTTATTACCTCGTTAGGAGAGAGGGTTTTGTAGTACTTATGTGTTTAGTTACACTTTATTCATATAATATAATATTGTGTTTATTCTGTATTTAAAAACAATGGACTTTCTTGACATTTCCATAACACATGTTCCAAAATGGAATGTAGAAATGTGAATCTTTTGAAATGAAATAATACTAAAGATATTGACCAAAGAGCAAAAAATTCATTTGTCAAGAAACCTTTGGATCATATATACAAAGTCAAACCCTCTTGTTGGATTAGATGACAAAATTGATGAGGTAAGTATGGGTAAATTCAAATTAAATAGAGTCATAAAGGATCAAACAAAACTTATCAAAGAAGCAATTAAGTAAAATTATTATTATTATTAAACATAAATACGACCAAAATCGAAAATTTACAATCGTTATTTAAAAATATTCTTTTATAAATTAAAGTCATGTAAATAATAAATACAGAATAACAAAAAAAAAAATATGACATTGTAAGTAAACATAGCAAATAACCCCATAATTTGTGAAAAATAATACCTTTATGATCCGTATACGTATTTTATTTAGTAGCTTATACCTGACTTCACAAGTTACTCAAGCTGCCACATGAAAAAAGTTAATTCATAAATTATCAGTTTATTTAATTTCTATTCTCACTAATTTATTTAAAATCTATTTAAAATATTTTTAAGGGTTTAATGATCGTATGCTGACAGTATAACTTTATACGACCGTTAAGTCATTGTTGTAATATATAATAAATTTAAAAACTTTAATAGTAAAGATGCACTGATGATATAAAATAATTAAATCATCACTCAATAATAAATTACCATTGATGTGATTTTTAAGATAATCATTATAAAAGTAAATAGCGTACCATATGCAATAAAATTGTTTTAAATTTTGTATAGTTTGAATATGTTTAACGTCACAAATTAAAACTATAGCTATTTACATTTTCTACTGTTTTGTTTGTTCGACAACAGTGGGGCTGAACTTTCTTTTACAAAAATTATTTTCCGCACCCCTGTTTTTTATCTGCACAGTCAAATTGTTCCGTCCGCGTCTCTCTTTGCACTCCATTACCATGCACATCACACCTGCAAGAGAAGAAATGAAAGAAATCGCTAAAACAAAAAATCTTATTTTGAAAAACTTGTTTTAAAAAACTTATTCCAAAAGAAATTATATATAATATGTAAAATTTATTCTAAAAATCTTGTTACAAAAAACTTGTTATGGAATATATTTATAAAATTAAAAAAAAAAACTGTAGAACAAAGCAGGTAATCCTAAAGCCACTTTAAAATAGATAAAATAATCATTTTGAAATGTGTAGGAGTGTAGGTTCAACTGAAGGGGTGGAGGAAGCAATCCCCTTCTTTTATTTGCTTTTCTTTCAATTTTCTTTTACGATAAATTATAGACTTTAGGAATAGTTATTCCTAAATTTGTTTGAAGCACTAGTAAATAAATAATATAACTCGAACTATCAACATTAAAAAATCTCCGAAGATTTATAGTATTTTTTTAAAAATGTACGAGTGCTTTACTCGATTTTAATGCTTCTGCAGTAAAATGGACAAAAAATAAAAGCTTCTAAAATTAATTATTCTGTTTATACTTTTATACATATTTATTTATTTATTCTGATATCTGTAGTTAAATGGATTTTTCTTTCGAATAAAAGTAAAAACTATAACAAAATTAAAATAATCCGAAAATTCGCATAATGATACACACAGTTAATTATCTAGTATTGAAAGAATTTGTGTATAATCAGGTAATTTTAAGTTCGGAACAGTGTGAGATTTTTTATTTTTGGAATGTAATTGACTTCCTGAATTTTAAAGTAAATGTTATCCTTTGAGATTCTTCTAATTGTTTCAAATTTCAAATCTATGTGGCACATGTTTGGTTGGCATTGGAGTTCCAAAAATTTAGCATAAAAAGTTAAACTGGATGCATAGACAACAGGATAAATTAATTGATTACACTTTAAATTACTATTTTTCTATTTGACAATACAATTTACAATTATATGAATAGTACTCAGGAAAATATAATATAATTTGAATTTAAAAATATAACTCAACGTGACTTTTTTTTTCTGTTTTTAACTTGATTTTGTGGAAGAAAGTTAGCGAGACTCTGTGGTGACATGCGAGTGGAATATATATATTTAAATTTTTAAACTTATTTATTGTTCATCTTTTTGTGAGACTTTTAACTTACTTTGAATAATAATTTAGGAAAATAAATTTTAACCATGTAGATATATTGTTCTTTGTCTTAATCCTCTATTCCCACACACATTACTTGGCAATGCTTTTAAACCAGATTTGTGGTGAAGATCATCCGAATTCACATAATGACACAGTTATTTTTATGTAAACAGAATACTGTGTATATAATATAGCAACTTATCATTGCTTATTAGGTAAAAATCTAACTATATACCTTATTTAAGAGTGTAAGGTTCGAATTATAGCAGTAATATTATATATGTGGTTGCTTAAATATTAGAAACATTTCGCTTGCACTTTCTCACAAAGATTATTATAATACTGAAAAGAATATGCATGTAAGTGTAATTTGAAAAAAAAAAGAAGAATGACGTTGTAATTTATTCTTAAATCATTCAGAAGAATAAATAAAATAAATAGGGAAATATAGAACATTAAATAAAATAGAATAAATAAATAAAAATATTATTTATGACTATCAATATCTTGAAATATAATGCTAAAATATTGAAATAAATATTATAAGTAGAACAGTGATTAAAATAAATAATTTAATATAAAAATATCGAAAAATAATAATAAAATCAAAACAAAACAAACCTATTATTTATCATTATAATATCTTACGTAATAAGAATAAAATTAACAGCCTACTTAATACAAATGAATAAATCTTACATAATGAGTGATAGAAGAAAAATAATAAATAAAAATGAAAATTTTTCTTACGGGATGTTTAAAAAAAATATTTTTAACAAATATTCAAAAGAAAAGAAACAAATACAAAGAAACTATAATTTAATATTTCAAAAAACATAACTTGAAATAGTGGGTATTAAAAAGAACTGCAACCATTGAAAGTACATTTTTATAATTTTGTAAACAAGTTGAATTTTCAATAAAAAAAACTAAAGATTGTATTAAGTAGAGGAAAAAATAAGTTAGAAAAAAAAAACAAAATAGATAACTAAAAATGGTCAAAAATAAAATACAAATTAAAAATATTTAATTTTAAAAATACGATTACAAATATGTAAAAATATAATAGAGTTGATAATCTGTTACTTTGATGTAAAATTAATTTAATACTATCATTTATATGATTTATATTAAATTTAAAAATTATATTACTAAGTATTTATTTATTATAAATTATATAATTTAAGAATAAATAATAATTATTAATTTAAGAATACATAATAATTATTAATTATAGTTATGTAAAAAAGTTATTCTGTCATACTAAATTAATAGTTAATTTGTTCTGATAAAAATTAATAGTTGAGCTTTATGCTGAATAGCTTGAAAATCTACTGAGAATTTGAGATTCCAAAAATATCAAGGAGAAGAAAGGCAGAGAGGGAGACACATGACATCAAACCTGAAAGGATAAAACAAAAATCAATATTCTTGTTTTGTGTCTGTCTGAAAACCAAAGGTGATGCTGTGTGCACCACCATTCCAAGATGCCATTTATTCTTCATCCTTCTAAATTCCATTGCTCTCCCAACTGCACAATAATACCAGTTAAGAACATCTTCATCAACAAACCGCACCCCAATCCCACTAAGCACCAAAAGTTTCGTTCTTTTGCTAAGATTACTCGTTCCACTCCCCGTGCTTCCATAGTTTCTAAGAAAGATTCAATTTTGGGTTATACCCACTTCACACTCTGCTCCAGGAGTGATGGGTTTGATGGCTTTTCCACTGATGTGTCTCAAGAGGCTATTGATGAGGGAACCACCGCTCAAGAACTCGAGAAGCTTGAGTTGCTAAACAAGCCTTCTCCTGTGGTTGTTGCGGAAGAGCCTTCATCTGAAGTTGAAGTGGAAGAGCAAGAAAAGCCCTCGGAAGAGGAGGCTTTGGCACCTTTCTTGAAGTTTTTCAAAGGTAAAGATTCTGGGGAGGATGTTGAGGAAGAGGGTGAGGGGTTGGAGGTTGAGAATGAAGAGGGAGTTAAGAGGGTTAATGTTGAGTACTATGACCCAAAGCCTGGAGATTTTGTGGTGGGTGTTGTTGTTTCAGGTAATGAAAACAAGCTTGATGTGAATATAGGGGCAGACTTGCTAGGTACAATGTTGACCAAGGAAGTGCTTCCCTTGTATGGTAAGGAAATGGAGAACTTGTTGTGTGATGTGAACAGGGATGCTGAGGATTTCATGGTTGAGGGGAAGATGGGAATTGTGAAGAATGAGGAGGCAATGAGTGGAGTGGCAGTGCTTGGAAGGCCTGTTGTGGAGATTGGAACCATTTTGTTTGCTGAGGTTTTAGGTAGGACATTCAGTGGCCGGCCATTGCTTTCCACCAGAAAACTCTTTCGCAGAACTGCCTGGCATCGAGTGAGGCAGGTTTTTCTCTATCTTTTCTTCCTTTCTTTTCCACACCAGTATGTTTAGTTTAGTAGATATTCCAACTTCTATGCAGAATTTTTTTATGTGAGGCATTAATACATACTTGCATTTGCTTTGTGTATCTGTAATGGATATTGGACACATTTGGAAACCTTGCCTGTGCACAGGTTGCAGGCACATGACGAGCAAAACAAAGAAAATTTCCTTTTCTTCTATGATTGATTTTCAAGGAGGAAATAAGATTGCTACTACTGCTTGTTGGCAATGGGCAGTTATCTATGACAACATAATTTACAATCTTTATTCTATTTTTAGTAATGTTCGTGAAGCATGCTTAGTTTGCATTTGCGGAACTGCAATTAAATATTTATTATGTTTTGTGATTTTTATGCATATCTATATGTGTGTGTTGCACATATGATATCCTTTATATCTTAAAAATAGGATACACATGGTATTTGAGATTCGCCTTATCCATGCTTCCTTGTGGGTTTGACAGTTCTAATGGCTGCTTAATTGTTAAAATATAATATTCATGAAATGGTATTTGTCCTCCATTTAATAGTGACAATAAATTGGTCCTTCTATGATAGTTGATGCGAAGGGTCAATTCTATGATTTTAATGACTAATTTGATGGAACAAATATGAGAGTGAAGTATACTTTTGCATTGTGTATTGGCATCACCAATTATGATATTAATATATTATAAATTGAGGACGAATATGAAACTGTGTATGATTCACAGGCCAAAATAGACATCTAAGGGTGTGTTAGATTGTGTTTTTGTTTTTTAGTTTCTAAAAACTACCTCTCTCAGTCCTTGCAAAAAGGATCAGAGGTAGCATTTTACGAAACAACTTTCAAAATCTAATATTTGCGGAGTAGGAGTGAAAAGATGGGACAATGTAAGAAGAAAACATGAGCAATAATAAATCGATAGTAGAAAACCAAAACAACTTGGGGGTGTTCTATTTTTTATTCTAAAACAGAAAAATAAATATTGTTTTTGGAAACAGTTTTGGAAGACTATTTATCAAACAAGTTTATTGTTCCTAAAAACAGAAAAATAATCGATCAGGTTGTTACTCTTTATTGTTTTGTATCAACATGTTAAGCAAATATTATGTCATGTTTATCCCGAAATAGTAGTCCGAAGGAAAACATAGTTTGATCTAATAATAAAATCGATGTCCTTGATCTCACAAATATTGTCTTATCCTTGTTCCAATCTCATCCCATGTTAAGTCAAATAACATCTTTCTAATGCTGGTGAGATTTAAATTTACAATTTTTTTTAATGTTTTGGGCAGATAAAACAGCTCAATGAACCTATAGAGGTTAGAATTACCGAGTGGAATACTGGGGGCCTGCTAACAAGAATTGAGGTGTGTGCCATTGACATGAAATTTATGTTTATGTGACATTCAGGTAGATGCTTATCTCTTTCTGAATTTGTATGGGCAGGGTTTGCGAGCTTTTATACCCAAAGCTGAGCTTGTAAAAAGAGCAACTAGCTTTACGGAACTGAAAGAATATGTAAGTTGCAGCCTTGGAACTTTCCTCCAAGACATGAAAAAAAAAACATTTTTCTTATTGGGATGGCTTCTACCGATATTCTTATTTTATTATCTGTTATTTGGTAGAGCTGTTGATAACAATATGTATAGCTTCACAAATGATACCATTGCAAATATTATTATGGGTTCATATTGTGAAAAATGATGATCCAAAAGTTGTCTTGCATAATAAGTTATTGCAATACAATTTAAAGTGGTCAGCAAATTACCTGAAAAGATTCTGTACTTCTTTATAACATTTTTCTTTCTTGTATTTATGGTTTCCTTTTACACTTAGAAGAATCTTTAGTATGACAAAATACATTTGTTGCTGCTATCATCAGTCTTTATTTGGTCTCCCTTGCTTCTTACCTCCTCCACTTGATTACAATGATGTAGGTGGGACGCAGAATGTATGTACAAATTACTCATATAGATGAAACTAAAAACAATTTTATACTTAGTGAGAGGGAAGCTTGGGTTAGTATTCAACTCTTCCTATTTCCTATTCTTCATTGTTCTTTTGCTTTATTTTTTCAAGAGATGTTTTTAGGATTTTCTTTTTCTTTTTGGTCTTCTGAAATTTCCAGTGGACAACATATTTCAGGAAAAACTGAATCTTCGTGAGGGAACACTTCTAGATGGGACTGTGAAAAAGATCCTACCGTATGGAGCCCAAATTAAGCTAGGAAAAAGTAACAGAAGGTCAGTTCACTGTTTGTATATGAATGGCTTTGGCCATTTTTTTTTTATCTTGTTTGATAAATCACAACTTTATTCAAAGGGATTCCGCTTGGTATTATTCTTTTTTCAAGGTTAACCCCATCGTAGAGAATCATGGATGGTTCCAGTGTGAAGAAAAGAAAACTCTATTACAAGTCCGTTTCCTATACGTGACAGATAGAAAAGATAGAGAATAACACATTAGTAAACAAGTATTTTTTAACTGAAAACCTATGATATACTTTATAAATTGGTGGCTACAAGTGTTTGCTTAACTGAAAAACTAAGATTTGCCTCAGAAAATCACATGTTTTTATAATCTTTGACATGATCAATAAGTGAATAATAGCTCTGCTGCAGATGATATTATGCTGGAACATACATAGATTCAGGGTACTAATGGGGGAGCGACTAATGAGTCACTTTCTGACTAGATTCCTAAAGTGAGATCTTTAATATAAAAAGAGAATATAAGAGTACTTAGTGTGCTCCATTTTACGGATCTATTGAAATTTGTGTAAAAGGGTAGTCCATCTCCTCCTTCCATATCATTTGAGGTGTCTGCCTAAAGTAACCAATGTTTAACCTTTTGGACTTGTTGCTTTCATTTGTCTTAAAGATTCTTCAATCTTCCCTGTAAAAGTGGAAATTCATGCTTCAGAGCTCACCTATAGGAAAAGGATGCAAAATAAAAACCTTGAACCCCTATAGGAAAAAATATTTTAACCGATAAAAGCACAATTGTGTAAGTATTTTACATAAAAAGAAAAGTTGAAGCTCCGAAAGAAACATTTGAAGTTTTTAGCAGCACTATAGTTAGCAGTTTGAGGGCTTTTACGGTCTACGTAAGAATTGTTTTCCTTTAAATTTCAAAACAACATAATAGATGTTAATATTTCCTCAATTGTCTGCATTGCTTTTATCTACACCCTTTTAAGCAGTGTATTGTTTTAAACCCAAAGTAGACACAGCATAAATGAAATTTAGCTGGTATTGGTGCAACTTGCACTGAGCTTCTATTCTCTTACAAAATAAAAGTGAGGTGTGTATCAATCCTTGCATAATTTTCAGTTATTTCCCTACCTTTCATAGTTTTGTATTATTCCCATGCTCATCTATTATACCACTGCTCTCTCTCTCGTCTGCCACTATGGTTTGGTTTCTTTGTTGTTAAGAGGCTTCTCAGGCATTTTTATCATCTTGAAGAGTTATATATCAACTTCATGATTTTTATTCTTAAAAGTTGGATTAAGCCAGCTTACGTTACATCAACCTGAAATTTTGAAATTTAAATGTACCTATTTGACGACTTTCAGTGGATTGCTGCATGTTTCAAATATCTCTAGAGCTGAAGTTACTTCTGTCAGTGACATACTATCTGTTGATGAGAATGTCAAAGTTCTTGTTGTGAAGTCAATGTTTCCTGATAAAATTTCTTTAAGGTAATGGATTACTGACTTTAACTTTCTTCTGTAATTGTTGGGTACATTCAGTTTATTCCTGTTTCTGTAATAGCCGACTTTAACTCCTTTTGCTTTTCTTGCTATGCAGCATTGCTGACCTTGAAAGTGAACCTGGCCTTTTTCTATCAAATAAAGAGGTATACATATATTATTTTCTTAATAAAGACACTGTTTGGATAAACTTCTCAATAAGTTCTTATAAGAGAAGGAAATAAGATGGTAACACATGAGCTAAAATCATCTTATGCACCTTAATATTTACAAAAAGGTATCTCATTTAAGTTCTTTAAAAGGTGTTTCTAACTTGTGCATGACTAATTTTAACTTATGAGAGAAGTTTAATTCATTTTTTTTTTCTCTTATTTTCTTTTTCTATTAGTGATTATTGAGAAGTTTATCCAAACAAAGTCAAAGTTGGCTTTGATTTTAGTTGGACTGATATTGATAGATCTCTAATGATATTTTTGGCCATGAAAAGAGAGTTTATCTGGAGGCTGATATGATGGCAAAGAAATACAAGGAAAAACTACCATTTTCTGTCAAAACTCAACGATTAGAACCCATTCCAACAAGTACCCTACCTTTTGAAAATGAAGCACTTTATGCAAACTGGAAGTGGTTTAAGTTTGAAAAATAATGATGAAACAAGTTGACACAAAAGCATGATATTAGTCACTGACAGAAACTCAATTGAGAGAACTTGACATTACATGGGGGCGTGCCTCTCTGGAACAAAACATCAAAAGGCTCAAGTGGTTTTCGATTTGATGCCGTCATTGTTCTCCTGATGAGTACCATAAAGATTACAGGCCACTGTGTGATCAAAAGGGTAACTTTCATTCTTTTTTTGTAACCAAGAAAGATTCTTCTTCCTTTCCTTTTTATCTTAATTTTTCTCTTGTGGGGGCATCATTATAGATAGATTCTTGTAGTTTTATGTAAATTCTGGGATAAATTTTGAATTTAATTTTGATTAACACTCGGGAAAACTTTTTGCACTATCATAGTATTGTGTTCATTTTTTACCTTTTAAGTTAGAAACTTGTTAATGTTCTAACAATATTAAATGATAGTGTGAAAGTTTTACAAGAGAAGATCAAAATCAGGTTCAATTTGTATTACATTCATTTCCTCACTTTTTTATGTGTTTTTCACTTCAACAAATTCCGCTCTTCTTTTTCAGACATAAATTATCTTTTGAATAACCCAAACATTCCCAGATAATTGGAGGCGGCTTTTTTTTGGAATTGTGAGAGGTTAATTGTATAAGCAACACGTTTTTTATCTGAAAAACCTGTCAAAACTAAAGCTGTGACTGACAAAGGATTACTGCAGAAAATTTGGTTAAACTATATACTTGAAGAGAGAACAACTAGGAACGAATTTATTTAAAAGAAGTTATAGCTATTTCAAGTCTTCAAACAATGAAAAAAAAATACACGGTTTCCCGATATTATATTAAATAATATTTGCATCTTTTCTAATTTTTAAATTAATTTTTTTTTATGTTTTTAATAAAATGATATTTACATATTCTTAATTAGACAATCGTCTTTCTAAATAATATCAACATTCTTTCTATTTTTAATAAAGTGATATTCATCTTTTTTTTTTATTTGTAAGAAAATTTAACAAAAGTATTTTAATTTTAATTAATATAATATTTTTTAAGTAGTATGAAAGAAGAAATTATTATTTTATAAAAATATAAAAAAAACTATTATTACTTATTAAAAACATATAGGAAGTGAATCTTTATTTACAAACTAAAAAAATATAAATTTCATTTTATTAAAAACTTAACAAAGATAATATATCTATTTTAAAAATGAGAAAAGAAGGAAATTAGCATAACCACATTTTAGGTTCATTTTCATACAAAGATTAAAACTATAACAGCATAAAATAAATATATCAGACAAGGGCTTTTGTAAAGATGTTGTTTGATTTATTTTACATTTCGTTTTAAGAAACTATTTTTTTAAGACAGTTACATAATACTCATAAGTCAATTTCTTCCTAAAATTTGTTAATTTTTTGAAAAAATTAGAAACTAAGATTGAAAACAATTGTGATTTAATATTTTTCATTTTCTTCTGCTGTTTTCTTCACATGTCCCTGTTCAAAAATGACAAAATCAGTTGGGAAGAAAAAATTTGACAAAAACAGTTGATTTTTTTCTCTTAAAATGGTTTATAGAAAAAATTTATAAAAATAAACCAATTATAATTTTCAAAGAATCACCTCTTATTAATACTTTTTTTTAGAACAAAATTATCTTATTAACCTTATGTTTAAACTTGTATTGAGTTTATCAATAAATGTAGGTTCAGTTGATAGAGATCAAGATCTTATAATGTAAAAACATAAATGAAAGGCTTGTTCTTGATTATTGATTATATGTTTTTATAAATATTATTCTAACTTTGACACCGGTTCCTTACAATATTGAGATTCAACTCACCTAAACATGTATGTAAAAAAAAAACATTTTATAATTTTAAACAAACTATTAAATCTTCTATTACATTATATTATTCATAGATAATATCAATACATACGACTTTATTAAAAAAATATTAATATTTAATTTAATTGTTTATATAAAAATATTATTTGAGAAACTTAAAATTAATATTTTACAATTATTTAAAAAAAGACCAATAGACAATTTTATAAAATTTATAAGAAAAATAATATATGTTAAAATTATAGAAATTAATATAAGATTTGTGCTTTGGAATAGCATAAAAACTAGTTGTGTTTAGTTTTGTGAACTTATATATTAATATTTGTTTCATTATTTTGTGGCATAGTAGGAAAAAATGATGTTATAAATTAATAGTTCAAAAATAAAAAAAAGATAAAAATTAATAACAAAGATTGGAATTAAATTTTACTATCAATATTGAATGTTGTGTATATAAATAATAGACTCTATTGTGACCTTCATTCTTATAATAAGAATATTTTTTATTTATTTGGAATTGATTTTTTTGTTATAAATAAGATTACTAGTTCATCTTTCTAATTAGTGACATTGTATTAGGAAGTTAAGTAAGCATGAAATTTGGTCTCCTATAACTAGACTAAATTAATTTTCATTTCAAATTGAATGAAATTGGATTTCATAAGCATTGTAAATATTGTAGAGACTATAAACTAGGTCAATAAATGTTATTTGTTGTAAATGACAACATGAACAAATAATAACGATAGAAGGAAAAAGAAGTCAAAAAGTTTAAAACTTCCTATAACCACACCATCATTTTTAAAATTTTCTACAATCACACTTTAGTTAATTTAAGTGTGTATTACATAAATCAAGTTATAGAGTGATTATCTCCTTAATAAGTTTTAATTTTCTTAATTATATCTTTACACATTACACATAGTAGATTGTTTTTTATTTTTTTTGGTAGAGCAATAATGTTTTCAGGATAATGATGTCTTATTCGTAACATGCACTTGATCCCTTGTTCAACAAACCAATTTTTGTTTATTTCGAAATGTTGTATTAACAATTGTAAAAATGAGGAAGGATCGTGCTCAATTCAAAATAAAATTCATGAATTCATGTTTTTAATTAAATTTATTGTCATATGTATATATTCAATGCCCCATCATATGCTTGAGTCCATTGTTTCAAAATATTTGATCAATCCAAGAAACTATTTGTCGAAATTATGATCTCATTGCTAATAACTTTGCTTGAAGAGTGGATTGTTTCATTTCATAACATATGACAATATAATAAATAAAATTACTTAAACATTTAGTGATTTTGTCATATTGTATTTTGAACTTCTTGTTAAAATTGGATACAATATAATACATAATAGACTAACATATGATGTACCTAATAGAAAAATATGATATATGTAATAGACTAAGACTAGGTCACAACTTTTTAGAGATTTTAATATTGACAATATGATTTTTTTTATCAGTTATCATGCATACATTCGCTGAGGCATGATGTATGCTCGTAACAATTAGAAGAATCATACCATAACATCTTTGGTTTCATCCTCAACAACAGCAAAAATTAAAAAAAATGTGTTCATATTGCCATCTTGACCAATTATAATAAAAAAGTATCATGATATTTTTTATTAAGAATATCTTATCAACTTGTACCTTAAGCTTGCAATATTAAATTTCATCAATGCATGATTTAAAAGATCAAAAGACATGTTATAAAACGTGAGTAAAATTGTGTTGAATATCTTTAACAACATAAGATGAAGAGTAGAATTGTGGTAAACATCTTTAACAACATAAGATGAATAACATATTGTATAATTATATTTGGAACACTTTCTAACTTGCAACCATCATGGAAGATGATTAAATAATTGGTCCTATTTCGTTAAATTTCATTGCAAATTCCTTTTATGTTATTCATGATTTTCTGTTTGGTGGCTAAATAATCATGACAACTCTTTATTTATTAAACTTCTGATAAATTTACGTTGACTAAATTGACCATAATAAGGGTTGACAAGCACATGTGAGATATTGATAGTGAATTTAAAGGATTGACAAGCACATGTGAGATATTGATAGTAAATTTTTCTAAAAGATGTTCAAATGTGTGATTAGCCGTCGTTGCCATAATGAACTTTTGGCAACCTGCCACATATTTATGTGTCTTCCATTATATGATAACAACCTGATCAATATGATTGATATTACTTAGTTGTTGTGGTCCTTATCTTAACTAAAATCAGTAACCATATCATATATCTGGTAGTAGGTTCTATCTTTATCTTAACTAAAATCAGTAACCATAATCATATATATCTGGTACTAGGTTCTATTTCCAATGATAGATAGTAGGTTCTTATTTCCAATGATAGATGGTAGGTTCTTCCTCGAAAGTCCTGGAAAGTGGCAAACTAATATTTCTGAAAATTGACAAGATTTGTTAAGTGACAATAACTGTTAAGAAAACTTCCTCCATCTCTTAATTCGAAACATATAGGTAACGGAATCCCTCATCCTCCGCATCTTAATCCGAAACAAGAGATATCTCTTAATACACTGTTCCTTCAAAGCCAATGTGAAGCTTCTGAATAAAGTGTGCAGCTATGTGCAATAGCAAGTTTAATACCAGAATATTCAAAGATATCAACAAAAAGCAGAGCATCCAAAAGTAAACAATCCGCACTAATATGGTGAACATATGAAAGCTTTTAGATTTTAAGATCCTTTGTAGACTTCAATGACCTTCAGGTCACTGCAGCGGAGATTTCAACCTCCAACCCAACCCAACGGTGTTGTATTTTCTTTATGAGTGTGAGAGATTTCAACCTCCGGTGTTGTATTTTCTTTATGAGTGTGAGAGATTTCAACCTCCAACCCAACGGTATTTTCTTTCAACCAAACGTTATGAGTGTGAGTGAAGCTTGAGACGTGACAAAATTAAAATGAACTGAGTGTGAGTGAAGCGTGTGAGTGACAAAATTAAAATTAAAATGAACCGAGTGTGAGTGGAGCGTGAATGAAGCTTGAGACGTGACAAAATTAAAATTAAAATAATTTGCAACTGATAAAGAATAGGAGAGATGGATAAACCAACACATATACTAGATAGCTTTCGCTTTGGTCTAAAAACATTTTTAAGAGGCTAAACATAATAAAAATGCTCTCAAGCTTGGAAGCTATTCTTATTTACATGTTCAGAGATTAGTGCGCTTTTTAAAAATAGTGTTCCATTTGTCCATTTCTTTTCTTTTTCATTAGTTGTCAGCCACACCATGTGCTTTCTAAAAGTAGTTTGTAAACTTCCTCCATTCTACTGAGTTTTCACTTGTTTCACTTTCCCTCAGAAGAATTATGATAAAATGCTAGCTCTAACGTGGCCTACAAAGAAAACTACAAGAAAACTACTTAGAGCGGGATCAGCCTAAACAAACCTTAGTTTTTAGTCCTGAAAAAGAAATGTGAAACTCAAACAATTTGTACCAAAACCTTTGTTTATAATTTTGACTATTTCTTGACTTCACCCTCCCCAACCAACATGACTCCTTACTCGCAACAAATACATATGTAGAATGAAAATAACAATAATAATAGACTCCCAAGACCCCGAAAGCTCAACCATTCAAGCCTCAAAATTCAAACCCAACCCTAACTTTGCCAGCTGATAAAAAACTCACAATGACACAAACAGCTCAGTTCAGTGACACAATCTGGCAACTATTAAGTATGAGAATATTCCAAGATATGGGCGGCAAAAACAACAACCACCTAACCTTATCAGATTGCCAAGTATAGAACATGAATAAGAAATAATCAAGCTGAGGACACAGGCTCTTCAGCTTTCTTATCTTCAACTGTCTTGCTTTCCTTTCCAGATTCTTTCTCCTCGGTCTTGTCATCAGACTTCTCTTTATCTTCCTTCTTGTCGGCCTCCTCTCCGACACTTAATTTCTCAATAAGACCAGCTGCTGCAGATGATTCCTTGTCATCCTCGGTCTTCTGGGATTCAGCAACTTCTTGGAATGTTTCCATGAAGCTTTTGCAATCTAAAAAAGACAAGGAAAGAGAGTATGGTTAAAATATGTAAATAATTACAATTATCGCAAGCACAACAATGATTTTGGTCAGGAGAAAAAGACATTTAATACAAAAAATATCCCTCAGCCAAAAGGAGCAAAGGAAAGAACATTAGTAATTGTCTAAAATATATTATTGCATGCCATTTTGATCTTAAAGTTTTTCGAAGATTATCAGAAACGAATATAATGTAACACGGATATCATGTAACACGGAGTCCAAGTAATAGTACATTAAAGGATTGAAAAGAAATTCATACAAGAGTTACCGAATGCATGTAATTACAAGTTTATAGCCATGACATATCAAAACCCTCTCAAATTTAAGAAAATTCGATCTTAGATATATCACTTATTATTCAAATTTTGAAAACCAAAGAAACATGGACAAGTTTAAATATATTGTTCTGTATTTAAGAAATGAAATACACACAACCCCCAACACCTATAGATTTACTAAATTTCTTAAAATTGAAGGCTATGAAATACAATATGACAAATAATTTCATAAACTTAACTTAATATGGAAATTGTAAAAGACATCAAATCAATTTGCAATGGCTCAAATATAGTTCAATTTAGGTCAGAAATTCATCACTCGTGTAAAAATCTAAAAGATAGAATGAGTGAGTACTTCTAGTAGGATATAGGAATCATATAATATAATGTTTTAGAACTTGAAGCCAACAAAATACATTATAAATATGTAACTTTTAAGGCCAGAAGATGTGCCTAAATCATTTTTTCTCACTGAACCAGATTTTTATTGAAACTGGGAATATGAGTAAATAACCTCACTAAAACAATAATTCAAGACAATACACAACATGGATGGTTTATCAAAAAAACTTCAGGCCAAAGGATGATGGAGAGGAGATATCAAAACCACCAGACAATGAGAATATTAGTGGCACATGATAAAGCTAGTCAGACTTCACCTTCCCCGTAGTCAACATCAAAATCAATGTTTGGGGCACAAAATTCTATGAAATATGGTAAGCACACACAAATTCACAAAACAGTTTGATAGAAAAGGTACCCTGACTAAATTTCTTAGCTCACAAAACCCTGAACTGATCACAAGACTTCATACAAACTTTACATTAGTGTACTTTACATTAGTGTTTTGGTAGGGATACATCAAATCCAACTTTATTATGACGGTTCAAAGAGCCAGTGGAGGCAGAACGCTGCTTATTTCAAAGCAAAGCAAGGAACAACATGAACATAGACAAGATCTACTGATTAAAAACAGCAAACACAGAAGAGGAACTTCACATTTCCACAGATTTATTTTGCCACCAAACAGAAATTGGCAAATAAATGAATAGCAACTCGGTGATAGCAGATAACTCAGTGCATGTAGATGTAAAGTTACAAAACATCTAATCACAAAATTCGCCTAAATCAAGAGAACCACGCGAAAATATCTTGAATCAAATCTTAGCTAGATAACGCACAACTTACTTTCTATAGAAGGAAATCGGATGCAGAAAAGTTCGTCCTTAAGTTCACCATCAGCATAATCTCTGGCATGCCAAACGCAGGATTTCTCGTTTCCAGCGTGCTCTTGCACAGACATCGTAGGCAAAACTGCAACAATCGAGAACGAACAAAACAAAAGCTACACCTCAAAATCGAAATTCAGAGAAAACCATATGCAGAAGGTAAGAAAACAAACAATAGAGCACTTACTGAGATGATTCGCACAGATCTTAAGCGTCTTGGATTGCCTCATGAGAAGCCTAACCTTGCCGGTAACCTTATGCTTCAGGAACTTCACGGTGCCGGCGCCTCGCTCCTTCCACTGGTTCCCATCCTTGTCAAACCGGTACAATTTCGATTTGCTGTGAATAAACCGCGTCGATCAGTCGATCAGTGAATAAACCGCTAAATCGAAAAATAAAAACAGAGAAAATTAAGAGAAGGAGATAACGTACAGATCCAGGATTGGATCTTCGTCCTCCTCGCCGGTGGTGACAGCAATCTCCTCAAGTTTGACAATGGGAGCGATGTTAGCTCCGGTATCCTCGTCATCTCCGGTGACGGGTACCTCCTCCTCCTCTCGGTGCTCGGGATCGGCCATCTTTGGAGAAAGAGAGAACGTGTGTGATGCTGCCGCTAGGGTTTGGAAAGTGAGCAGGGTTTGAAGGCTGGTTTATGTGCCCAAGTGAATGTGAATGGACTGTGTGGGTGTGAGGGTTATTTTAAACCTTCTAGAAAAAGTAATTTGGGGGTGTTACACTCTGTCCCCATTTATTTATAATTTATAATTGGAAAAAAAACAAACTTTATGCTGATTAAAAATAATAATTAATTATGTTAAATTTATTAGTCTCTTGATATTTTTATAAAAAAATATTATAATAGCTTAAACAAAATCAAATTAATTTATTTTCGTTAAATAAAATAAAAGTAATTAAAATGTACTTATATTTAATACAAATATATTTTTTAAATTGGGAAGCAAATTGTTGTTTTGTTTCAACAAGGTTATTTGCTGTTACTTTTAATTCTGAAATAATATATTAATATATTAGTATTTTCATTTTATTCTATTGTAAGATATTTTATTATTTATTTTATTTGTTACGATTTGGAATTATTGTTGTTGTTTTAAATATTTTGATATTATTTTAAAGTTATTTATGATTATTTTTGTATAAAAGTATTATCTATTTGATATTTTCATGCATTTGTCATCTAAAATTTTAACATAAAAAAGATTATAAAATATAAAATTTGTATCAGTTAAGAGGAAAATGTTGATACAATATTGAATCATTTAAAATTAACTATAATCTTATTATTGTTATTATAATATATGTTTCACTTTGTGAAAATTATATAAAGTGGGAAACATACTTCCTCAATTTAGACTTCAGTCTTTTTGTATGTAAGGTATATTATTCATCAGACAAATAATATCATGAAGGTAAATTATTAAGCAAAATTAGGACCTAAAGCTACAGTTCAATATAATTTCATCCTAACAATGAATTTCATCCTAACAATGAATTTATAAATGAATCAATCTATCAACATTTTATCATAAACATATATTTACACACATATAAATCTAGTTTTTCACTTCTTACTTTCGTTTCTGACAAATAGAAATATGAATATCATATTTAAGGTCTAAAATAATTTCTTTATGACAAATAGAAATGTGGAAAGAAAAAAATCTCATATTTGAGGTCTAAAATAAGTCCTTTATAACAAATAGAAATAGAAATATGAAAAATATTTCATATTTAAGGTCTACATTATTTATTTGATATGTATAGAAGTATTATTTATTTAATATTTCTTTGATGATGTACTCATGATTATAAATGCTTTTAACTTTAGAAAATATACTAATATGAAAAAGATTTTTATTTGAAAGAAATATTATTAGATTCTAAATATAAGTTTAGGTTATACATTGAATATAAAAAGAAATTTATATATTCGTTAGCTTTAAGATTTTAGATATAATGTGATGTCAGTTTTTTATATAAATTTAGTTCATTCTCGTTATTTTGATATTATAAATTTTCAATAATGAATCTTCTAGAAATTATTAGAAATTCAAATGCAAATCTAAGTTATTACATGTACCAGCACCATCCATTGAATTTAAGAAAAAAATAATAATTTTTATCAAAATATACTAAAAAACTATAAATTTCCTTATATTAACTTTTACAATAAAATGGAGATAGTAAAATGACTTCACACTATCTCTTTAACAATACAAAATCATTTATCTCTTTTACAATACAAAATCTCCTATCAAATTTTATAAACCAATGCTTTTCTTTAAAATCATTATCTCAAACATCTTAACTTATTCTTGAAATTCAAAACTTTTAAGTATCTAATATCCCACTATCAGATATAAAAAAAAACATAACATTGAGAAAAATAAATATACGAGTTTTTTTTAAAATACATACCAACTTTTAAGAACTTGTTTAAGCATTTACTTATTTTTATTAATACATAATTTTATACTTTACAATTATAGTTTATAACTTTACAATTAAAATTTATATATGTAGGAATAATTAGATTCTAATTATATCAAATTCACAAATCCATTTCTACTCCCACAACCTTTGCTGGAAAGAAAACTAACTTAAATATATACTTGGTCTCCCACATCCTTTGCTGGAAAGAAAACTAACTTAAATGTATACTTGGTCGATGGTTTAAAAAACTTAAATGTATTTTTTATCTTTTTATCTATTTAATTATAGAAAACTAACAATTCAAATATGCTTTTATTTACGTACAGTAAACTGGTAAACGTTAATATTTGCATTCGTCTTTTAATTGTTACATTTATAATAAATATTTAATTTTGATGAGATACTCAAATTTAAAATGAAAAAATTGACAATAACTATAACTCACAGCAAATTCACAACCTTAACTAATAAATGCTGGTGGACGATACCTAATATGAAATGAGTTAATCTATATAATCACTCCTTACCTTTAACTTCTACAATCTTTATATTGTGAGATTATTTTATAGAGTAATATTAGTTTATACTTTCACAAAAATTTACCTTTGAAAAAAAGTTTCAAATATAAACATAAAGTTACACTAATTATTTGAAACTCCTTAATTAATTATACCATTTTATTAGATAAATTACAATGATTATAATGATGCCTATATAAACCTGTTATTACATTCATAAATTTATAATGATTTTATCATGAAAAAAATAATCAAGTAAAGAGAAAAATAAAATTCTTTCCTTATATTTTGATAATAAAATTATCAACAATTTTATCATTGTTATTCTCAAATAATGTTGTCACTAACTGCTATTTATGTTTCTCTTATGTCTTTTCAACTTTTGAAATTTTATTTCCTATATATTCCAAAACATGTTCCAGTGCCTTGATTGAAGAATCCAATATTATTAAACTAATATGTACATCTTAATAATGATTTTATATCAATAAAAGAAGTCTCCAAACAAAACATAAAATGCAAATATGGACGACATTATGAATTTCAAGAAAATTTTACAGAGTAAAAAGTTGGAGGAGTAATTATGTAATATATTACCTAAATAAAGTGAGTACATGGTAATTTGCTCTTAATGATATTACTAGAATTTGTCACAAAAAATGAGGGGTGAACTTAAGAAAAACGAGACGGGAATGAGAAAATCCAAAAATTTGAGCTTTTCATGCTGCAATCCAAAACGTTGGGTCCAGAACAGAGATTCCTTTTTCTCTCTCAACCCTAACAGACAAAAGTCACACATGTTGAGGATGATCTTGGTTCGTAAACTTCTTATCTCCTTCACAATTCAAGATACTTTCTGCATTTAAAAAATTTCTAAAATATTAATAATATTTTTATTATTTTATATATTAAATACTTTTTTTTCTTATATTTATAAAAATATATCTCTTATTTATTTTTTAACAATAATAAAAATAATGTTAGATGTTGTTAAGATATTTATAAAAATTTAAAAAATTCAGTTTAACATATTATTTTTAAATATTTAGTTTTATGATAATTAATTCAATGTTGCTTGAAAAAAATATAAATATTTTTTAATATTTATTAGATTTTTTTATTATTTGTTAATAAAGTTTGTTAATATTTATGAGAGAAGTTAACAGCTTTTTACTTGATTGTATTTATTTGTATACCTAACTCAGTATGAGAGAAAAAAAATTTAATAAATAAATTTTAAAATAAAAATAATGAAGAGATTTTTAGCATATTGAAAATTTGTTTTTTATATTTAAAAAATTTTCAAAACATTAATAATGTACTTATTATTTTATATATTAAATAATTTTTCTTCTTCTCACATTTACAAAAATATTTTTCTTATATTTTTTTTAACAATAATAAAAATGATATTGGATGTTATTAAGATATTTATAACAATTTAAGAAAATTAGTTTAATATATTATTTTCAAATATTTAGTTTTATGATAACTAATTCAATGTTGCTTGAAAAAAAATATAAATATTTTTTAATATTTATTAGATTTTTTTATTATTTATCAAGAAAGTTTATTAATATTTATGAAAGAAGTTAATAGTTTTTTACTTGATTGTACTTATTTGTATTTCTCATGAGAGAGAAAAAAATTATTTAATAAATAAATTTTAAAATAAAAATAATACATGAAAAGTATTGCGTAGGAAGCAAATGCACCAATTTTTTTCAGTCCCTCTCCACCTCTATTCCGTTCATGTCTACAAAACTAGAAACTAGCATATATACATGGTTTACTTCCATTTTTATGTAAAAATAATTTCTACATATAATTAAAATTATTTATTATTCTGCATTTTAAAATAACACATTTTTTAGCTTTTTAAGTAATTAATCAAAGTACAGATAAAAACTAAATAATCTTAATATGGAACATTAAAAAATATCGATGTAATTTTTCATAAAAAATAGTATTAATATAATAAAAAATAATAAAAAAGAAGTACTTCGTGTTTCCATAAATACATATATATATTAAGAGAAAATAAAATTAATAATGATAATTACATAAGAAAATAATTAATAATTACAGAGTAATCACTTTTAATATCTATAATTTTTTTAATACATAATTTAAATTAAAATAAAAAACATTAAATGTGTATCTTTTTATATATTATTACATATTTTTATTTAAAATACAATTAAAAAAATAAAATTAAAATATAAAATTTGTACATCAAAAAGAGAACAATTCTTTTATATATTATTATAAATACATCTAAAGCAATTTTTATGTGATTGACTGTATATTTAATGATACTTGCATTAATTCTACGTGTTACTTATTGATATATTTTTTTATCATTTAAATTATATATATATATATATATCATTTTTCAAAAAAAAGGTATAAGTATGTAATTTATTCAGATGTGTGTTCGAAATTAAAAGAAAATTAAAGGTGTTCTTTCATAAGATTTTGCATAGTTGAAACTTTTTACCTTTTGAAAGAAAAATCATTAGCACAAATTGGACAAGTATGTGAACTTCACACTTTTATAACATTTTCAAAATGCAAACCCGCTTAAACATTTAATAAATCGGGCAACTACAACTTATTGCACTACAACACATTACACAAAATAAAATAAAATGGAACACGTTTACAATAAAACAAAAACTTACATAATTTAAGTATAAAACACCCAAAGTTTTGATAACAATTGATAATATAATATAATTATAACACTTCAAAAAATAAACAAATTATTTTATATAAAAATTATATAAAATAAAATAATAACAAGTGAAAATACATAAAGTTCAAGTTAAATTATCAATTTTGAGATTGGAGCTCCCACAAATAATTTCATGAATAGATCAAATATTAATATTCATATATTAGTAGAAAAGTGGATATAAATATACTATGGAGGTGAGAGATATAAGCACATAACAATTAATTAGTTAAATGTATAAGCTTTATTTTGAAAAAAAACACGTTTTTCTTTTTTTACCAATTTTCATGCTTGTTAAGTCAATCTTTGAACAAACAAATTTTTGGTTTGTTGAACTAGGCAGGATGATAAAATGTGTGTTATGAGTATGACATCAATACTCATAAGAGATCACTATCTTACATAAGAAAAAACAGCAAACATCAATCATGTGTCATATTCAAATATATAATAGAGAAAATTTTGAGTTTAATATCAAAGTGATATCAACTTCACAACTTGACTGTTAACTAATGTCATTTATGGTTAAATTAAATGACTAATAGTGTGGTTGTTGAGAGTTTCAAGCTCTTAGGTTATATTGTCTTTGCATATTTTTTCTGTTTGTTTTTGCAATTTACAACTATTAACATACATTTGTTGACTTTGATTATATTCTACAACACATTTTCAAGACTTATGAACTACAATTTCATCCGATTCAAAATAATAAAGATTATTGATAGTCTTATACATGACCAAACTTATCCCCAACTCACACATGTGTTGTACATAATCTAAGATAACCAACATTACTCATATATATAACAAAATAGATGAACCAATTAAAAAAAAATATTCTTATTATTAGAACAAAAGTCACAAAAAATAAATTATCTCTACAAACACTAAAGTTTTTGTACCAAAATTATTTATGTTTAATTACAAATCTCATTATACTTAACATCATTAATTCAATCAATAAACTTAGTTCCATATATCATATTTAATTATTTTTTTACAGAATACTTAACTTAAAAACAAAGGAAAATGATATTTTGACACCACTGTTCATGTAACTTCTATTTGACACTCCAATGTGTCATATGGGTCTCACTAACAAAAGAGAGAATATATTTGCTTTTGTTGTATACAGAAGGATAATTTCTTCAATTTCGTGAAGGTAGCTAGACATATACATGTAAGACAAATCATGAAATATTTTTTTTACACAAAAATAATATTATAAAATTAAAAATAAAAAACTTTTTTTTCCAAAGTCGTGGCCCAATCCACAACTTCCACTTAACAAATAAAAAAAATGAATTTTAAAAAAATATATTAAAATTATGAAGTCTGTTCCTCAATACACATGTGTTATACTCGATCTTTTTATGGAGTATTTGGGTTAAAACTTGGTGAGTCGGTAAGTTGAGGAAACCATGGATTTACAGTCTTGCTACATATATAATTACAAATTATATATTAATCAGTTGCAGGACAAAAAGTTGAATTATTTGATGATTATATCATTAATGAAAAAATAATTATGAAGTTATACGAGCTAAAGGTTATTGAGTTTCACAGGTCAGTAAACTGAAGGCAATTATGCGGTATTGTAAATTATTTAATTTATTTATAATGTTTGGTATTTGATATTCGAAGACGACCCAATGTCACTAATTATTTTATTAGTAAGTAAAATGAAAGATAAAAGAAGACTGAGGTTCATATTATTATTTTGCATCTGGTTTATTTCCCTCATCAGTGCAATTTTCTGTATATTAGACAATTATGTTTAAACAATCATGTTTCACACACTTAACATATACCTATTTGATTTAATATTTTTTAAAATATTGTTATTTTTTTTATATTTTTAAAAGTATTTGGATCTTAATATAATTACTTTTTACATATCTTAATTATTAAGTGAATTTGAGCTATACACATGACTAATTTTGATATTTTATAATTTAAATAATCATTTCTCGAATTTGAATTTCTTCCTGACTTTTTTCAGTTTTTCTTTTACCGTGTTTCGAAGTTACACTGATTTTAATATTTTAAAACATTTTTAAATATATCAAAATCAGTATATTTTAAAAACTTAATAAATGAATAATATTAAGAATCTATCAGAGAATGTAGATTATTTTTTTTTTATCACCGAACAACTTTAATTTTGTATTAAATAAATTTCACAAATTATCTAATTCTTATCTTACATTAATATGCATTTTATGAATCTTAATATTAATAGGGTAAAAAAGTAAGAATCCAATATGGTTAAATAAACACCTACTTTTGAGAGATACCCAATAAACACAAGTTCCAATGGGAAAATCTTATTAAGCTTGGTGGTTATATTATAAGCAAAAGCAATGAATCCACATGTGTTGGAGGGCGCGGCTTGAGAGGATTTTAGAAAAATAAACAATCATATTTCTCTACCTAGCCTATTTGAAATATTTTTCGTTGAAATCGTTTTATTTCTTTTGAGTTATTTTAAATTATTTTTAACTCAATTTTATTTTATTTTTGAAAATTAAATTAAATTAAATTAAATTAATCTTGATTAAATAATATTGTTTATTTCTATTTTGAGATCAAATTCGTTAAAATATTATCTTTTATTTCAAAATTCAGTGATTATATTATAATTTTATCATTTCAATAAAAGTTATATTTACCTACAATAAAAATTAACAAAAGATTATACATAATGAATAAAATTTGTAAATAATAAAAATTTAAAATTCGTAAGTAATAAATAGTAATTATAGATATTACGTACGAACACATATGAATTTATTTATAGATAATTATTTACTAATTTTATTAATATTACTAAAAATATTATAATAATAATATTAATATTAAAATTAATAATATTACCAATAATAATCTTAATAATAATATTAATGATAATTTTAATAGTAATATTAATATTATTAATAATAATATAAATGATAAAATTAATTATTATTATCCATAGTGAATAAATATATTTTTGTAAATAAAATTTACAGTTAATATTAAAGTTATTTATGAATTTTTATTTTTATTTAATTACATGTTAATTATTTAACAGGAAATATATTTGAAATTAAAATAAGTAGATAATGATAAATTTAGTTACTATTTCATGTTAATTATTTAACAGGTAATATATTCGAAAGTGAAATAAGTAGATAATGATAAATTTAGTTACTAATATTTTATCAGTATGTAGTCATTAGGTAAATAAAAATTTAGTATATTCTTTGTGAGTGGAAAAAAAGAAAAAAAAAATGAAAAACGATTGGAAAGAGATTGTTTGGATTGACAAGTTGAAAGTGAGAAGAAATTTTTTACTGGATTTGATTGATTTAGAATAGAGTTGATGATATATTAATACATTTAAAAAATATTTTTAAAAAATAATTTAATGTAAAAAATAAATGTTCAAAAATTTAAATTAAAGTTAAAAACAAATTTAAATTAAAATAAAAAATTATATAAAATTTTAATAAAAAATTATATTTCACAATAAAAATATATTAAAATAAATTACCAAGATTTAAAAAAATCAAATTTATTTTATTTATTGTTTTTATTTTAATATAAAATATATTAAAAAAACATTAAATTTATTTAATTTTATTAATTATTTTAATATTTTTATTTTAATTATCCTTTTTTATTACAGTAATAGAATATATTTATAAATATTTAATTATTATGTATTAAATATCAATTTAAAAATATATAATAAAATTAATTTAAGATGTAGTTGATTAAATTTATTCTTTTCGTATGAGATTAAGTGTTAATATTAAAATTATTTATTATTATAATATTATTTATTTTAATTATTTATTATATTATAACTTCAAATTAAATGTTTTATTATATTTATTTAAACATAATCAATTAAATATAATTAATTATACTTAAATAAATATAATAAAATATTTACGCATAATTGATTATGTTTCGGGTATGTTTTAAATTTTTCTTCTTATTTTCGTATGGACAGTTAAAAAAAATTGTTTGGTTTTTTGTGTTTTCATGTTTCAATTTTTGCATTTTCTTCATAAATTTATGTCGTTGGAAACAAGCAGGAGTTAAGTGATATCAAGATTGGTTATGTTTTTTAAATTTTGTTCATGCACTCTTTAATCACCACTAATACTAATCCTAATAGTTCACATAAGATTTGTTGCGAAATTATATTTATGAAATAGATTTTTTTTTTAGAAAAATGTTTAATGTGATATAATGAAAATGTTAGATTTTTACAGTTTCATTTCTTACTATTACAAGACCCCATGAAACTTAAAAATTAAAAAAAAAAAACTATAAAGATCTTTATAACATAAAATTAGTCAATTGTTTTAACCTATCATTAACAACATCAAATTATGATTAGTACCCTATATAGTTTGTACGTGGATTAAAAAGATATTGCACATGGATTATTTACTCCTTGTTATCCTATTATTTATAAGATAACAAGAAGTGACAAGTCACAGCCACCATCCACCTCTTCTAATAATTTTTCGAAACAAAGAACTCCATGAGAAATGGTGACCCTTAGCAAGGAGAATTGATCCTAAAAAGAATCTTAAAGTGATCATATTGGCACCCTTTACATCATCATAGGGTTTGGGGCTCTATGAACTTAACTATGATTAGAATATATACATATGCTCATGAGCATTCAAAATTTTTTCTTGCACACCACCATGGATAATTGTATGCCCATTTTCTTTGTTTTTTCTTGACCCTTAATAAACATATGAAGTAGCTAGGACCCCGGAAAACAAGGGAACCCAATACACTACCCCACTCATCCATTCTCTAGCTAGGGTTTTTACGTATTGTTTGCCTATTGCATTTATGTGATAGTATAAAAATGCTTATTATATACTTTAATGGATAAAAATTTTAAACCTGTACGCTAAAACAAAGCATCCATTTTTAAATACAAAAGCTCATAAAATAATAGATTCATGTTCCCTGTGTAGTTCACTGCAGGGTGCAGAAGCCTAGGTTTGTCTTTGATTGCTTTTGAGTCCAGCTTCTTATCTTAATGGATTCATCATGTCCTATCGGGATATGCCACATAACCTAATAAATAAAACTTTGATAAACTAAAGTAAATTATATACACCATTATGAATCATAATGCAATTCACATAAAACTTTCTTTGTAAAATTGAAACTATTTTTGTATTCATTGTTGTTGTACATGTAGCGGCGCACTAAAGTATACGAATCTTTTTCAAGTGATTCTTAGTTGCAGGGTCAAATTATTTTTTCCCTAAATTATTTATTGTCTTTGATCATGGTTATTTAAATTGGCGTAGCCCCAAAAGAGGGAAAAGAAGACGTAATTATGATATACATTAAATATGAAGATCTTGTTTACAATATACGTTAAAGGAGGGACGCAAACTAACATTATTTTTTGAGGAATAACTCCACCATTTTAGACCAATCCACACACACCATTGAGTCAATGATATGCTTTTACCTTAAGAAATGCAAAAGGGTGCTTCGGCTACTTTGACACGAACCACTTTCTAATGGAGAATATGGTCTCAAGCATCTTACATTTTGCATGAGCTTTGAAACATTAATTACTTTCGAACATTTACTTTCAATTTTTGGCATTTTACCAAAGAAAAAAAATTATATTTATTCCATTTTTTGATAGATTCGGGTGTCGAGAAAAAAGAGATATACAAAGTAGAAAAAAAATAAATGTATCTACTATGTATTAAAAAACAAAATAAGAAAGAAACAGGGTGACAATGAGATGAACAAGAAAATAAATATATAATCACAACACTTATTTATTACTTGAGTTACGTATCATTATTCTCATTATTACTTGAATTACGTACTATTATTCTAATTAGTAAATATACAGAAAAGAGCAAAAAGTTTGAGATCAAGTTATCAATTCAATCTAGTAATTAAGGGCTGTTTGCATTGTTTTGAAAATAGTTTACACTGTTCAAAGTCTTTTATTTTATTTTATTTTAAGATTCAAGACAAATAAGTTTAAACATATTTTTTTAATGATATTTGATGACGTCAAGGATCATAGTATTATTCTAATGGAAGTACTGGTGTTGAAGGTTAGTGGTAGTGATGATAATGATAATTATTTTAATTAAATTATTAATTAACATAAACCCAAGCCTAAGAGTGCCGCTTAATTAATCAATAAAGTATATGAAAACAGGATACTCCTTAGAAGATAAACAAAATTCTTAATTATATATAGGAAAACAGAATAAAAAAATAATTGCATTATGAGGTACTGATGTAGAGAATAATAATGATTTATACGAAATAGAACGAGGATTATAATGACCTTTTAGTGCACCGAACTTTATTATTATTTTTATGATGGTAGTAAACAAAAAAAAGAAGAAAGTTATATTGTAAATAAATTAAAAAATAATTGTAAATAAAAGAAAAACTAACACCATTAGATTTTTTTTAAAAAAAATTCACACAATAAAAGAATTAAAAATATAATATATATATTTTTTTCTATTATGGCTAAATTTAAGAATTTGCCATGTTATGAAGCTGTAGTCCTTGCCGGTGTTGCAAGCTCACTGGTTATCTGAGAATATGATAGTTACCATTCCAAAAGGTTCCCAATTCTAAAATTTTGTGACATTTATGAGAGACAAGCCTCGTGCAGCTGAAATATAAGAAAACAGTCAAAACCTAAAGCTTAATAAAAACCCTATTCGTTACCTGTGCCCTAATTTATTCCAAAACCCCCTCTCTGTCATGTGACACACCATTTTCTTTTGCTCCACTCCCAAAACTAACCCACCTCCTCCTCCTCGGTAACCAAATCACTCTACCCTTTCTTAATTCAATCTTCAAAACACTATTCACTCACAGTTAAAAAAGTATAAACAAACAAAGTAAAACTTACAAAATTCACACTACCAATTTCACCCCTCCCACGTAGGAATTCCTCTATAACTATGCTACCTTACCCTCCATGTCCTCTTAAAATAACAAGTGTTAGTTGCTTAAAACCAAGGCCACGTTTAATGATGCTTGGTTTATGCAAAGAAAAAGACATTGAAGTTGTTTTGCCTACTCTACTCTTTTAAACCTTTCACAATCTCCTAAGTTGCCTCACTCCTTATATTATCATCAAAGTGCTCTTTCTGTTCCCAAGAAGGCAATCTTACTGTGTGTGCCATGCCATGGACACATTTGCCCATAAACACACAGCTCTGAATCTCTTGCATTGTCCCAATCGGAGTCCTTACCAGCAGGATTCAGATAGAGGGAACTTATCCACAATGCCTAATTTGGTCACATTGATGCAAGTACTGTTTTGCATTTCATATAAAACCTTGATAATTTCATGCAGGTCTACATAGGGCCTTTTGTCCTTTCATAGTCACAAGCCTCACAGTTTTTCACTCTAATTTTTTTAATGTACTTCAAACCTTTTGTAACAAACAGTTAGTTTGATTAATTAAATATACATATATGTTGTAGATTAGAAAATAATTCTCCTCCTCTCTGCTTAAATTCATTATCATTAATGAATACAGATTGAGATGAATTTAATTGGAATATTTACACTGTTGAAAGTGTATTGGCATGCAATTTTGTGAATTAAATTAGCTCCAGGATTCATCAATGGCGTGAGAATTTTGGTCTGTTTGATAAGTCAGGCACTACAGCAGGTTCAAGAACAAACAGGGAAGCCCCACTCCTTCCTAAATAGTAAGATAATGAATGGGTAAGGGAGTGTCAGTGAGTGATAGGAGAACAATTTGATTTTTTGTAAAGTGTCAGTGTCCCAATTCACAAACTACATATTCTTCATAATGGAGGGCCAATTTGGTACATGTACACAACAATGAATACAGCCAAAACAATGAAATTGAAACTACACTAACTACTATTTAAATGTAAAAGAGATATTGAGAGGGGAGGTTTTCAAAGTGCATTGAACTCAAAAAAGCTCAGCCACCACCGCACTACACCGCTGAGGTAGTCTCCTTTGTTATTATTACCTGTAAGCAGTCACGCGAATCATGGAAACCAACAACGGTGCATGCACCACAACTGCCAGAACATAGATGGCCATGCCACCATTCCCACCACCATTTGCATAAGCATCAGAAATGCTGGAACAGCAGCATAGTAAACAGTGAAGCATCATCAGAAGCCTAGCTTTGATTCAACCATTTGGTAGTAGTGAGAGCAGAGCCACTTTTTGGGGTAAGAGGGAAATAGATTGCATTCTTCATTGTCTATCTCAGCTCTACAATCTTCCTAAAGATAATGATACAGTCTCTTTTGTTTCACATGCTAGTATTGAAAACGTTAGTGTGAAACTTAAGCAAGAGAGACCCTCTTTCACATGCACTTGGTCTCCTAGAGTGGACTTTTTTCAGCTTCAGCTTCACTAATCACCATCATTCAAGACTGACGTGGTGACCCTATAACCCACACTCCATTAGACCAAGTTCTTAATCTCCAAAACCAAGCCATTTTCGCAGTTCAAATGGAAAACATTGTTCCCCGGAGTGTTACCACTTTGTTATTATCCATGATATTTTTCTGCCTCGCCCTGACAAAGATAGGAGTCACTTGTCTCTCACCAGATGGGCAAGCCCTTCTTTCTCTTCTGCCTGCAGCAGGTCCTGCTGCAAAATCATCACCTGTTCTCTCCTCATGGAACCCATCAAGCTCAACACCATGTTCATGGAAAGGTATCACTTGCTCCCCGCAAGGTAGAGTAATCTCCCTCTCTATTCCAGATACTTTTCTCAACCTCTCCTCTTTACCTCCTCAGCTATCCTCTTTATCAATGCTGCAACTTCTCAATCTCTCTTCCACCAATATCTCTGGCTCCATTCCACCCTCTTTTGGTCAACTTTCCCATCTTCAGCTGCTTGACCTCTCCTCAAACTCTCTCACTGGTTCCATACCTGCTGAACTTGGAAGCCTCTCTTTACTTCAATTCCTTTTCTTGAACTCCAACAGATTGACAGGAAGCATTCCTCAACATCTTTCTAATCTTACTTTACTTGAAGTTCTCTGCCTCCAAGACAATCTTCTCAACGGTTCAATCCCATCACAGTTGGGCTCTTTGACATCTCTGCAGCAGTTTCGGATAGGGGGCAATCCATATCTCACTGGACAAATCCCTTCGCAGTTAGGCCTACTCACCAACCTCACCACTTTTGGTGCAGCTGCCACGGGACTTTCTGGTGCCATTCCATCTACATTTGGTAACTTGATCAATCTACAGACTCTAGCACTTTATGATACTGAAATTTCTGGTTCAGTGCCACCAGAACTTGGGTTGTGTTCTGAGCTGAGAAATTTGTATCTTCACATGAATAAGCTCACTGGTTCTATCCCTCCGCAATTAAGCAAGTTGCAAAAACTTACCAGTTTGCTACTTTGGGGCAATGCCTTAACTGGTCCAATCCCAGCAGAGCTTTCCAACTGTTCATCACTTGTTATATTTGATGTCTCTTCTAATGACCTCTCTGGTGAAATACCGGGGGACTTTGGGAAGCTCGTGGTTCTGGAGCAGCTTCATCTATCAGATAATTCACTCACAGGTAAAATACCATGGCAGTTGAGCAACTGTACCAGCCTTTCCACTGTTCAGCTCGACAAGAATCAGTTATCAGGTACTATTCCCTGGGAGCTAGGCAAATTAAAGGTTCTACAGAGCTTTTTCTTGTGGGGTAATCTAGTGTCTGGAACCATACCATCATCTTTTGGAAACTGCTCAGAACTCTATGCACTTGATCTTTCAAGGAATAACCTAACAGGTTCTTTACCAGAAGAAATTTTCGGCTTGAAGAAGCTGAGTAAGCTTCTGCTTCTGGGCAATTCATTAACAGGAAGATTGCCACCAAGTGTTGCAAATTGCCAGTCTTTGGTGAGGTTGAGGGTTGGAGAGAACCAGCTTTCAGGCCAGATTCCTAAAGAGATAGGTCAATTGCAGAATCTGGTGTTTCTCGACCTGTACATGAATCATTTCTCTGGAAGCATACCAGTGGAGATTGCTAATATCACAGTTCTTGAGCTGTTAGATGTGCACAACAACAACCTCACTGGGGAAATTCCATCTGTGATTGGGGAGCTTGAAAATTTGGAGCAGCTTGATCTCAGTAGAAACAGTTTGACTGGAGAAATTCCTTGGAGCTTCGGAAACTTCAGCTATTTGAACAAGCTCATCCTCAATAATAACTTACTGACAGGATCAATCCCAAAATCCATTAGAAATTTGCAGAAGTTAACTCTTCTGGATTTGAGTTACAACAGCCTCTCTGGTGGCATACCCCCTGAGATTGGTCATGTTACAAGCTTAACCATCAGTTTGGACTTGAGCTCCAATTCATTTACAGGAGAAATCCCAGAATCAGTGTCTGCTTTGACACAGTTACAATCACTTGATCTTTCTCGTAACATGCTTTATGGAGAAATCAAGGTTCTGGGGTCTCTTACTAGCCTCACCTCTCTCAATATCTCCTACAACAACTTCTCAGGTCCTATCCCAGTAACTCCATTCTTCAGAACTCTATCCTCCAATTCGTATATTCAGAACCCTGAGCTTTGTCAGTCCATTGATGGGGCTACCTGTTCTTCTAGTCTGATTCGAAAAAATGGTTTAAAATCTGCAAAAACCATTGCTATGATCACAGTCATTCTAGCCTCGGTTACTATAATTCTCGTTGCATCCTGGATTCTAGTAACTCGTAATCACGGATACAAGGTTGAACAAACATTGGGAGCATCAACTTCCACATCAGGAGCTGAGGATTTCTCTTATCCTTGGACTTTCATCCCGTTTCAGAAAGTAAGCTTCAGCATCGATAATATCTTGGATTGCTTGAAGGATGAAAATGTGATTGGAAAGGGCTGCTCAGGTGTTGTGTACAAGGCTGAGATGCCAAATGGGGAGTTGATTGCAGTAAAGAAGCTTTGGAAAGCAAGCAAAGCGGATGAAATAGTGGATTCTTTTGCTGCAGAGATACAGATTCTTGGATACATTCGGCATAGGAACATAGTGAGGCTCATAGGTTATTGTTCTAACAGGAGTGTTAATCTTCTTCTCTATAACTACATCCCGAATGGAAATCTGCGACAGCTTTTACAAGGGAACAGGAACTTAGACTGGGAAACAAGATACAAGATTGCTGTTGGATCAGCTCAAGGTCTAGCTTATCTTCATCATGATTGCGTCCCTTCAATTCTCCACAGAGATGTCAAGTGCAATAACATACTTCTAGACTCCAAATTTGAGGCATATCTGGCAGATTTTGGTCTTGCAAAGCTAATGCATTCGCCAAGTTACCATCATGCAATGTCCAGAGTTGCTGGTTCCTATGGTTATATTGCCCCAGGCAAGTCCGCTCAGCTTTCTTTACTTTTTTTGAATCTTTCTTACATCCTTTTGACAAAATCAATGCCCTTAATTTGTTATTTAGTGCTATTGGTTTAAATGTACAAACAATGTGCATACATTGTGGTGATCCATATTTGGTTATTTAGTGCTGTTGGTTTAAAACTAACCATGTTTTATGGATAACGCAGAATATGGCTACTCCATGAACATAACAGAGAAGAGTGATGTGTATAGTTATGGGGTGGTTTTGCTAGAGATACTAAGTGGTCGCAGTGCTGTTGAATCCCATGTTGGAGATGGGCAACACATAGTGGAATGGGTGAAGAGGAAGATGGGAAGCTTTGAACCAGCTGTATCAATACTAGACACAAAGCTGCAAGGTCTACCAGATCAAATGGTGCAAGAGATGCTTCAAACACTTGGAATTGCTATGTTTTGTGTGAACTCTTCCCCATCAGAGCGCCCCACAATGAAGGAAGTGGTTGCACTACTAATGGAGGTGAAGAGCCAACCTGAGGAGATGGGCAAGACCTCTCAACCTCTAATAAAACAGTCCTTAAATCAAAGCTGATTCCACCCCTTTATTTTTTCTTTATTTCTTTTACTTCTAAACTCCAATGGCTAGTGATTGATTTTCATCTCTTCCAAGATGAAAACAAGGATGCTGCTAACGTGGAAATTTGAGAGTAGGGAGCTAGAGAGGAACTAATGTTTCGCTGAAACGGCTACTGTTGTACAGTTTTAGAAATACAAATGTCGGTTATCCACATCATGTGATTGTGAAGCATTTACTACTGAATAACTATGATTTACGTGCCATCTTTTCAAGTTTCTAATCCATGTTATTATTTTGCTAAATCCTGGTACATAAAATTTGTCATTTATGCTTGCTGAATGGAACCAGTTTATCTGCTTGAAATTCTGCTGATAATTTCTTCAATAAATTGGATTTAAGGAACCAAACGTAATACACACACTCATATATATTAAGTTTTTTATTAAATTATGACCAAGATATAAATTAACGTTAAGTAAAAAATTGAGTAAAACACCCATATTCTTGTTGCTAAAGTTATAAAATCCAAATGTTAACTTTTCAAATTTTGTAAAATTCACTAATCTTTTTCGTTGCAGAACAATGAGTGAAAAAAATAACTAAAATGAATGAATTTTTTACGTAGTTGAGAATTAGAGGAGAAAGTTATAGAGTTAAAGCTTTCAGTCTTAAGAAACTACAAGGTTTTTACTTTGATTTAAGTGGCGAATAGCCTCGTTTCCATCAAGCAATGGCTCTAGTTCTGGTAAACAAAGAAATCAAGCACTTGGAACTTAACTGAATCTATCTGCCTCCACTATGTCCATGTCACTTCCAACGCTCCTACACCAAAAAAATTAAATACACACCCATTTATTTATTTTAAAAAATATTTTAGATTTGATTCTGATTCTACGTAAATAATTTCTTTGGCGACATTGGTTTTCACATCAACAAAAGGATACAAGAGACTAGAGAGAGCCGAAAGGTGTGAGGTGACCTAATAGGAAAATTAGGAACCTTATGGCCCATTGTCCTCGAACTTTCCTTGAACAATAATAGTGGCTAAAGACAATGCGCATGCTTTTCTGCAGAGGAAATTAATGCTTCAATCATGAAATAACTGATTTTTTTTTTTTTAAGTTTACACATGATGCCATCGCATTTGTTGAACTTCATTAAATTATTGCTCAATGTTATTAAATTTAGAGAAAGCTGAGATCAGAAAGTTTATATAAAAAAAAAAAAAAAATATAAAAA
>Ga0209489_102672_pt1 | contig 35903 bp, 19 predicted proteins | sample SiratrowhiteBW_FD_187527 | JGI IMG/M metagenome (GOLD analysis project Ga0209489, IMG submission 187527) | Root nodule microbial communities of legume samples collected from California, USA - Siratro white BW (SPAdes) (version 2) | ecosystem: Host-associated > Plants > Roots > Nodule | place... | reverse complement strand
AAAAAAAAAAAAAAAAAAAAAAAAAAAAAAAAAAAAAAAAGAAAACAGCTCATGAAATAGCAAAACAAAATCTAAACCCCTACATGCAAAACCAGAGCACATCGTTTACACCACTCTCTCACAAGCACGGGAAGAGTTATTATGTTGAGGTGTAAGTTTTTGGAAGGAATTAAAAGAAAAAGGTCAAACCCTAGAGCAAAGTCATCGACAACGGTAGTTGCAACGCAGGTAGCGCCGCCTTCGACGAGAGCAGAAACAACGGGAGAAGTGGAAGAGGCAGGCTCGTGAGACCTAGCCCACTCGGGATGGCCAAACGTGGAGACATGTCCTTCGATGTCAAATCTGAAAAGAAAATCGAAATCAGAGGAGACGAAAAATGTTGTTAAATAGTAAGACAGAGAGGGAGAGAAAGAGGTGCAGTGATTAGGTTAGGTTTACAAGTCGGAGAGTGCGAAAGTGAGGGCGGTGAGAGGATGAGGAGCTTTGGGAGGAGCGGGCTGAGGCGGCGGAAGGAGCTGAAGCTTCTCGAGAAAAGCGCCGAAATCCTCTCTGACGGACTTCTTGAGCTTTCTGGCCATGAGAACTATTCCAGCTAAACCCAGCCCCAATAGAACCCATAGGTTCGCCGATTGACTCGTCATCGATTGATTCCTCTGATGCGATACTCTGTTTCAACTGCACAACACTGCTTGTGTAAGGCTTCAAGAACAAGAAGAAGAAGAAGAAGAAGAACTAGAAGCGGCGAAGATAGGATTAACTTCATTATATAACAACCACAATATCTTATACTATATTTCATTGTATACTATAATAATTTAAATTAAATAACATTAACTATTTCTAAATATTTAGATCAAATAATTATCATATTATTAGTTATTTTTACGTAAATTATTTTAATTATGCATTTAAAGAACGTAGACACTAATTTTTCAAATAATGGTTTACCTATGTTATTATTATTATTATTATATCACATTTAATTTTAGTTTGGATAAATATGCTAAAAAATCATTTCAAGTAATTAATTTCCTGTAATCTTGATATTGGTTCATACTCAAAGTAACCTATTAGGTTTTCAGCTTGAGATTATGTAATTGACAAAAATTACAAGTTGCGACTATTTGCGTAATCAATATCGGTAATAATTAACTTGATCTAAATGTAACAAAATATTTACATAGAAGAAGAACATACGAAATTGAAATAAAATTTTGTTAAAACTAATCCACTTCTTTAAAACAAAATTATAAATTTTAATATAAAAGAATGTGTTTTCCATAAAAAAATAAAAAATAAACTTAGGAGGAAAATATAAAAGAATGATATCTTTAACTTATTACAATAGTTTGTTTAAATTTAAAATAAATATTTTTAAAAAGCAGCACTTATACAATAAGCAAAGAGGGTTTGCATATTGAAGTAAACAAAAAATTATTTATCTTAAAATAAGTAAATTAAAAGACCAAATAGAAAAATAGAAGTATACTTATTTTATTAAATAAGTATTTAACAAAGTATAAACAAACAGATTCAATATTTAATTAATTATAGGTGTGAGGAACATGATTATTTTATGGATAAAACTTATGTATTGTATCATATATATATATAGTTAGTTAGTTAGTTAGTTCGTTAGTATTATTCTCTAATTAAATTTGAAGTTTATCCTATAAACTTATAATTTGTTAAATACAATATAAACTATTAAAATAAAAATTTAAATTTAGTTGAAAAATACACCTACTTTATTTAAAATATGATGTTTTAAGTTTTTAAAATTTTGGATTCAGAGTTTATGATAGTATGTTATAAAGATTTATAGACAATAATGAAATAGTCTAATAAATCTTTGTAGTAGAATCAAAATCTTACAACTTCGTCAAAGAGGTCAAATTTCAAGGTTATTTGCTTAAGGGAAGAGTCATCACATATGAAAATATAATTCTTTTAATTAAATGAGTAATAACATGTTTGTGTTTCTAAGTTAGTCGAACTTAAAGTTTGTGAATGTATTGAAATTTTAGAGATATAATATTTAAATTAACTTTCAATTTCTTTTTAAATATTATGTGAATATGTTTAATTTGCTTTTTTACTATTTAGTTAGACTATAATTGATGTAAAACTCATAATTTAATTCATCCTAACTAAGATTTAAATGTGTTCATGGGAGAATAAACATGCACTTAAAGGTAGTAAAAATACTTTAAAACACTTACTTTACTCTGGAAATAAAACACTTACAAATTTTACATTGTTTTTAGTTGTTCATACACAACAAATCACATTATTTTATTATTGTTATTTTTTTCACAGTATTATTATTATTTTTAATTGGTTACTTTAAAACACTTACTTTACTCTGGAGTTAAAACACTTGCAAATTTCACATTGTTTGTAGTTGTTCATACACAACATATCATATTTTTTTATTATTGTTATTCTTTTCACGGTATTATTATATTTTTTTAATTGGTTCCTTTTCTCCGTTTGACATGTGATGTTTTGTCGTAAGTTATAATATAATCAATTATGTGTTTATCTATATAGCTCAACCATATTATTAATTACATTATGATATAATCTTTTATAATTATGTTATATAATACAATAAAATAATAATAACAGTAAATAATAAAAAATTATATGTTAATAAAGTTATTAATTAAAAATAAAAACAATATAAATAAATTATATAATAAGAATAAATAATAGTAATTTTTATTTATATAACAAATAATAATATTACTAATAAAATAATAAATAAAATTAAAATTAAAATACCATTAATAAAAGTAAAAAAAATTTAAGATAACGACAATAACATTATTTTGTTAAAAATAAATTTAATTTTAGATCAATAATTACTCATAAACTTTCTTTGTTATTTTTTCTTTCTTTTTTCTTAAATTAAACAACTTTATTTTACGATTAGTTTATATGTTTATTGTTTTAAAAATTTGTAAATGATAATATACTAATAAAGAAAAATTATATGAGATATGATAAATATAATTCCTAAAATAATATAATTTGACAGTGGATGAACATTTATTTTACTAATAAGTAGCTTAAATTTAATTTTAATTCCTATAAAGGATTATAAATAAGAAAACTTTATCGTTCCAGTTTCAATCTTCTTCCACACGGCTACCAACAACAACAGCAACAAAAAAAGAAAATATATATTATAAGAAAATGTTATTTGCCATCAAATAAAAACAAATTCACATCTCATCCTCCTTGCACTTCCACTCAATTCTTTCTCAGGTACCTTTTCCCTTTCTTATGCTGTCTCAATTTTTCATTCCACATTTCATTTCCTACTTACCACATTTCTCACCATCTATTCTTATCGATTGCTATTCTTCTCACCCATTCAGCCATTGCATGTCTTGTTTTGCATCGAAACTTTCTGGATTCCCAAGGTTTCGAAACCTTTGTGTTGCGTGCAATGGGCGTTTATTAACTTTCTTTCAATTTCTGCTTTCTATTATTTTTTTAAACATGTCCCAGATTCTACTTTTCATAAAAGTTAGAATTTTCCGTGAAATTTAGAATTGTACTATTTCCATCAGAAATGGGGATTCATCATTTTCGTTTTCCGTTTGTTCACTTGAAGATTAAAGAAGGAATAAACTTGGTTAGACTTGTTTGAGGGGGCAACTCCTATTCAGAACGTTCTTCCTCACCTATAATTTGCTTAGGTGTGTACTGAACTATGCAGCTTGCATATTCATGGTGGTCTTCATTCTTCTCTAACCTGCTTTTCACCTTTTTTCTGCATTACTTTTTTTGTTCTGTCCTTCTCATGGTTGAAATGAATCCGAAAGTTCGCATGATTTTTTTGCTTGAGAATGCACAACAGAGTTATGCTTTATGTAATTGCTATTTCATTCTATTTGTGATTTCTGTAAGACTTGGTGTTTGTTTGGTTTGAAGTTGAGAATTGAATTTGAGCTGCTGAATATGATTGAGGTCATGGATAAATTGATCTGAACCACATATTTTCATTGCAAAGTTTGAGATTTTGTGTCCACTTGTTAACTAAGTTTTTAATACATCTGTCAGGATCAGAAGGAAGAGACTAAAAATGGTAAAATCAACATATGAAAGATTTTCAAAGGATTTTGTAATGGGAGGAGTAGCAGCAATCATATCAAAGACCGCCGCAGCTCCAATTGAGAGAGTGAAGCTTTTATTGCAAAACCAAGGTGAAATGACTAAAAGAGGACAACTCAAAAAACCATACTTGGGCGTGTCTGATGGCTTTAAGAGGGTCTTCATGGAGGAGGGTTTGATTGCCTTTTGGAGAGGTCACCAGGCCAATGTTATCCGATATTTCCCCACACAGGTGAGTTATTCACTTCACTGGCATCCTGATTAGTGTTAAATAGAGATAAGCATCCCCACCCTCACCATTTATTTTTCTCTTTCTTTCAAGTTGTCACAGCTGTGAGTTAAATGGGCTATTGTTTGTTAAATTTGTAGTGTTTTGTTTTCACCTTTTACCGACACTTCCACTAAATGATAGCAGGGAAGAGATAAAAAAAAACATATGAGTGAGCATGACCAGTTATCTTGGCTTCTGAGTGATGAGCATAAACTTAACCATTAAATATCTGGGTAATTATTTCTCATGATATTCTCCAAAACCTAAAACCAAATAATATACTCAAATTCTTTTGTCCATTGATTCTGTATTCTGTGTCATCTAATGGACCTTAGGTATTCAAATTATAGGGAAAATCTGTTATCTTATTTCCCTTTCATCCTTTTCTTTTTCCTTTCTATATTCTCAAATAAATCAAAATATACCTTATCTCAGAGTCCTGGCTTATCCTATTTTCTACTGCATGATGCAACAATAATACTGTGCATCCAATCAAATTCTTTGATATATGATCGGTTCCAGTTTGTTCTGTTACGTTAACCTACAAGCTTGCTTGCTTTGTGCTTTTCCTGTCAAATTGTTAATGCATGTCAAATATTATTAACCGTGTCCTTGTTTTTTCATAAAATAATGCTCCACATATATGGAAAAAAGATACATTAATTTCTGGAATCATGTGTCTCAGATAATAGTTTTTATTATTAAAATAATATTTGAGCAAACAGTTAATTGGTCTATAGGCTTTCAATTTTGCATTCAAAGGTTACTTCAAAAGCATTTTTGGGTATTCCAAAGAGAGAGACGGGTACATTAAGTGGTTTACTGGGAATGTGGCTTCAGGCAGTGCTGCAGGAGCAACAACTTCACTGCTACTGTATCATTTAGATTATGCACGCACACGATTGGGCACTGATGCAATAGAGTGCCGCGATACCAGTCAACGGCAGTTTAAAGGACTAATTGATGTATACAGGAAGACCTTATCAAGTGATGGAATTGCTGGATTGTACAGGGGATTTGGCATTTCAATATGGGGAATTGCCATGTACCGAGGGATGTACTTTGGGATCTATGACACCATGAAGCCTATTGTTTTAGTTGGGCCATATGAGGTAAGCAACTAACCATTTTCACTTCTGTAATGGGAAAACATATAGTTGATACTTTATGCTTTTAACTGAGATTTTTTGCCTTCTATTGCTATGGGCTGGTGATTTCTTTAGTCTGTTCCACAGTGGTATGTGTGCCAAAGATTGAGGTTTACGTAGATTCTACAGATTTACATTGATAGTTGAATCCTTGAGTCTGAACATTCATTTTCAAGACATAAGTCAGATAACTATTTCGGAAAAAAAAAAATGCCAAGTTTCCTTGCAGTGTACTTATCGTAGATGCATCTCTTTATTGTATAGCACTTTGATGAATTTAGACTATTGGTTCTGTTCTTTTATGCCCAGGCTTTCCAATGTGAGTCTCTTGGTTTATCTTCTACAGGGGAACTTTCTTGCTAGTTTCTTCTTAGGGTGGAGCATCACAACTTTTTCAGGGGTCTGTGCATACCCTTTTGATACATTGCGCAGGAGAATGATGCTTACCTCTGGACATCCAAACAAGTACCGTAATGCAATACATGCATTTCGTGATATTGTTGGGCAAGAGGGTTTCTTAGCTCTATTTCGAGGAGTTACAGCAAACATGCTTCTTGGTATGGCAGGAGCTGGGGTGCTTGCTGGGTATGATCAGCTGAATAGCATCTCATCTAGACATAGTCACTATAGCGAGACAAATCAAAGAGTTCTGAAATGAATGGCGGATTTGTAAGGGAGAAAAGCATAACAGAGAAAAGGAAAATTCATCATCTAGAATGAATATTATGCCTGTTTATTTCCAAGGTTTGATCTCAAAGATCATAACACAATAAACAAGCTTTTGGACATGATAGCAGAGGTATTTGTTCTATAAAGTTTAACCTAATCCACAGTTCACAAGTAATCACATTTATCATGTCCAAAAGTCATGTGTTTTTTAAAGGGAGTATTGCATTTTGGGACCTTAAAAAGTCATATTTATCTTATAGAATGAATGCTTGGCTTTGCATTTTAAAAATTTGGTCTCAAGGACCATAAATAGAGAAACTTTAGGACATGATGGCCAAAGGCATTTGTTCTATGAACCGAACCATGGATCGAGTTAAACTTGATTTTTAGGTCCTTAAAATAAATTCTCCCCTTTTAGTGGTGAAATTTAGATTTGATATACTTTACTGCCTTACTGTAAATGTAACCGTCCATTTTTTAAAAATTATTTAGCTTGGTATCTGATTAGTTCAAGCATAGGGAAATTCTATTTGGTAACGTTTCAAGACTGCAAGAAACAGTCAACCCTCCTGTTTGTTTATAAAGAATGGTGTATATATGGAGTGTACAATGCATATTTACATCGCCCACTTCAATTATGTGTATTAACATGATAACGCAGATTTATCTCTGGAAATTGCCTAGAGTCGAAGATCTATTCATATAAGATGCCATATCTCGTGAGAATTGAGGTTTTATACATCTTTCCACAGTGATACACCGTTTCCAAACATTGACTGTTATTACTTGTTATGAAAAGATATTTTCACTATTTACGTAATATTCATTCCAATTAGATTGATTTATGGATATTCATTCTTCCTTACTAGCACGCTTGCACTCTATGTACTAGGTGGTGTCCGATATCATGATGAGATGACTGTATTAAAATACTGTAAGATTTTAACGAGTTAGCTTACGAAATACTCATTTTGCGGTAATTCTTGTATTTCGAAAATATAAGAAAGAAAACACTTGTGGAGCGAAGGGGTGCCCTTCAATAAAGGTGAACAAAAGAACTGTAGAATCGCAATCACAGCACCAACCACAACCTTCTAAAAGCCGAAAAACTGAACATTATAGATTCCATACTGCTTGTAAAATTCGTAGAATCAAGTTTGTCGAACATCTTCAGCTCTCAGCACCCTCGTTTTCTTCTCCAGAATCATCATCTTCATCAGCAGATGCATCCTGGTACTGTTGATACTCTGCAACTAGATCATTCATGTTACTCTCTGCTTCAGTAAACTCCATCTCATCCATTCCTTCTCCAGTGTACCAGTGCAAGAAGGCTTTCCTTCTGAACATGGCTGTGAACTGCTCACTCACTCTCCTGAACATCTCCTGTATGGATGTTGAGTTACCAACAAAAGTCGAAGCCATAGAAAGGCCTTTGGGAGGAATGTCACAAACACTAGACTTCACATTGTTGGGAATCCACTCAACAAAGTAGGAAGAGTTCTTATTTTGTACGCTCAACATCTGTTCATCTACCTCTTTTGTGCTCATCTTCCCTCTGAAAACCGCTGAGGCAGTCAAGTAACGACCGTGGCGCGGATCAGCTGCACACATCATGTTCTTGGCATCCCACATTTGCTGTGTCAGTTCTGGGACAGTCAATGCACGGTAGTTCAGTGATCCTCGAGATGTCAGAGGAGCAAAACCCACCATGAAGAAGTGAAGTCGTGGAAATGGGATCAAGTTCACTGCTAACTTTCTTAGGTCTGAATTGAGCTGACCCGGAAATCTTAGGCAGCAAGTAACTCCACTCATTGTTGCTGATATCAAATGATTCAAATCTCCAACTGCAAAAAGTTAATTGAGGAAACGGTTATTAAGTAAAAAGAACTTCTTTAGCACAGGTGCTCATTAGTTCTACTGCAATTATGCTTACAGCTTGGTGTAGTGAGCTTGAGGGTCCTGAAGCAGATGTCATATAGTGCTTCATTGTCAAGGACCATACACTCATCAGCATTCTCCACCAACTGGTGAACAGAAAGTGTAGCATTATAAGGCTCAACAACCGTGTCTGACACCTTCGGAGATGGAAACACAGAGAATGTAAGCATCATTCGATCAGGGTATTCCTCTCTTATCTTCGAAATCAGCAGGGTTCCCATTCCAGAACCTGTTCCTCCTCCCAAGGAGTGGCACACTTGAAATCCTAGATTCAAAACCAAAACCGTAAAATACATAAATGTCTCATATTTTAATGAAACAGTCTATCATATGATGTTTGGCTACTTTTTTACCTTGCAAGCAGTCACAATTCTCAACCTCCTTCCTTACAACATCAAGGACAGAGTCAATAAGCTCAGCACCCTCAGTGTAGTGGCCCTTTGCGAAGTTGTTTCCGGCACCCGACTGACCGAAAACAAAGTTGTCCGGCCGGAAAATCTGGCCATAAAGGCCGGTGCGGGCAGCATCCATGGTGCCAGGCTCAAGGTCCATAAGCACTGCCCTTGGCACATAACGTCCCTTGCTGCCCTCATTGTAATAAACGTTCACTCTTTCAAGCTGAAGTTCGGTGTTGCCTACGTACTGCCCCGTAGGGTCAATCCCATGCTCATCACACACCACTTCCCAGAACTTTGTTCCTATTTGGTTCCCGCATTGCCCTCCCTGAATGTGAAGAATCTCACGCATTTTCTAGCTTTGCTTAGAAGGCAAAATTAACTCTTTGGACTTGGTATGAATAAGCAAAGAGGCTACATTTATAGTGAAATGAAAATGGACCGAATTACATTCTTGTCCTTTGAAAATAAGCATCTAGTGAAGGTTAAGTTGGACTAGGATGAATAGTTGAATGCCATTTGTAAGATGCTACTTGCAACCTCGCCGGCTTCACAAGAGGGTTTCCATGTTTACTGCTGAACTTGGTTTTTTTATTATAGCAGTGGCATATGCAAATATCAGAAGATAGAGACTTGGAAACCACCATATAGTAAGTTAGAACAGAGGACTCACTCTTTTCAGTTTTTGGTTTTCTTAATATAACATCAGCATCTATTTTTACAATGTAAAGGACTGGACCATTTGGGAGACCTAAATGACTTATTTATTGTCTTTTACAGTGGAAAGTGACCATAAAATAGAATCTGATACGTTTGCTAAGGCCGGCAAGTTCTGATCAACGATGATCATGTAGTAACTATTCCAGCTTTCTTGCAATAAATGTTGCTACTCCTTATCTAGAAATAAAACCAATACAATATTATTTGGTTGCACAATTTCCTTTGGTAGTTGATTGTATGCACAAAAGCTTGAATTTGTTCAAATATTTCAAAATCTCTGACTAATATATATGCTAACAAAAAAAAAAAAAAAGAACTTATTAGCTGTTGCTTATATGCACAAAAACTTGAATTGTGCTACTTATTATTCCCCTCAACCAAATCTGGCTATTTTTAAACAAGTGGTAACACTCTTGCAGTGGCGAACTGGTGAAGAAAAATAGATATTAAGTCCATTGGAGCAGTATCCGTTGTAGCAGCATCTCCAATATCCTTTGGATTTTTACATAAGAACTGTTTCTTTAAGTATAAGAATCACATAAACAAGTCACAATATCTGTTTCAACATTGCACGGCGTTTATATGTTGAGTATTGTTTAGGATGTGTAAAACTTAAATTCACCTTTTATTTGTTTCCTATAGCAAATATGTAAATTCGGTCCTTTGAAAAATTTAACTTTACATTTGATCTTTTAAATTAAGCAATATTCATCCGTTGTAACATAAGATGTTTAGATGTTCGTTGCTTATAATTAAATGTTAATGTATCAATCAAAATTTTAGGTGTTAAAAGGTTATTATTAACCTTTATTATTAATATCTTATTGGATAAAAAAATTAATATTATTCTGACAACCATATACATTTATGTTACAATGGACCAAAATTATTTAATTTGAAAAATTAGTGGACGAAATGTGTAATCAAAATTTACTGGAATCAAATTTACAGATTTTAAAATATATCAAGTTCAAAAGAAAAGTTAAACTTTATTTTTTTTCCCCAAAATAGCATATTTATAAAACAATAGAGATGAATTTAAGCCTATTTAAGTATAAAAATAAAAATATGTTCATTATTTTTTAAAATTGATGAAAAATTATTATCATAAAAATCTTAATGAAATATCAAATAAACATGTACTTATAATAATAAAACCATTTATTTCTAAATAAGTAAATATAAAGGTAAAGTGTAAGAATATTAATATTATAACACGATTACTAAACATTATAATTATTGATTACTTTGAAATCATTTTTGAAAATAAAATATTTACCACTTCTGAAGATTTATTAAAATTAAGTCAAAAATCATAAGTAATACTTACTAAAGAACAAAAAAAACTCGTTTAATTTTATATATTTTAATAAAGTTTAACTAATAATAAGGAGTGTTAAAAAGTAATAATTCTATAGAGTTTAAAAAGTGTGTGGACTTTTTAAATGACAGTCAAAATTAATGCAGCCAAAAGGTTAAAAATTTACTGAGACAAAAATCTTTGCAATTCCTTCTATATACACTACAAATACGACCTTGTCTACAAATCACCAAATATACGTCAGGAAAAGAGACAGATGCAAAGCAATTATGCTTAATATAGGGACTTTTCAGTAAATAGCTGTCATCCCACATTCTGTCCGCCTTTGACTTCACAAAGTCATGAACGTATGCATGTGAACACACTTCACAAAGTTGTTTTATGCATCAACATTCTTCCACTCTCCAGTAGCAACTATTCAGCGTGCCCTCAACTTGAATGCAAAAGTGAAAACTCCCAGAGTACCAAGATTAAAGTATGACATCCACAGAAAATATAAGATTGCATATCTTTCCCTCTATCAAAACACTTTCCTGAGAACCACTATTGGCATGCAGCGTTTTCTTTGCTTTCCTATAATGTTCTGCTTCAGCATATCTACCATTTCTTTCTAAGCCGGCTATTAGTACATTATATGTTCCTAACACAGGACAAAATCCTTTGCTGCACATGGTTTTGTAGATCTCAAGTGCCTTATTAACTCTTTTAACAGAGAAGTAAGCACTAATCAAAGCAGTATAGGTGGCAGTGCACTTATGGTTGTCAGGTAATAAATTGAAAATCTTCATCGCAAAAGTGTGCTTCCTAGCACAACCAAGCCTAAAGATCAAAATTGAAGCCAGATAGATTCCAAGTGAATGCCCAGCTCTAGTTATTTCCTCAACAACGTCCACCAGCTTTGAGAACATATTTGATCTGGTCAATAAGCCCATTAAGGAGAGATATCCTGTTCTCGCAATACTTATTCCCATTGTAACACTGTACTTGAAAGCCAACAAAGCACCTTCAGGTCGGCAAAGACTACAATTTACCTCAATAATTGTTGAAACGACCTTATGATTTAAAGATAGTTTCTTTTCCATCATCCCTGTAAGCAAATGGTCAATAGCAACAAAATTTCTATTTTTCAATAGAACAAATAAAAGCTCTTCATCCATATTAGTAGGAGAATCTGCAGCAACCGTGATACTATCATTTTTGTTCTTCGTTATGCTAGAGTCAATATAAAACTGAGGATTCACTTGCCTTAGAAGGGTATCACTCTCACCAGCCACTTTTAAAGCTCCCAATGCTTCAACAAAAACAGGGTATCGGAGAACAAGACGGTTTTCCTTCATGTACTGAAGGATATGTGTCATGAACTCAGTCCCACCAACTTTAGAACACCTCTCAATCAAAATATTGCATGCAGCTTTGTCAGGTTGTGCCCCAGCCTCTTGCATCTTTTCAAAAATCTCTAGGGCCTCTTTGCAGTTTCCTGCAATGTAAAAATAAATGAAATTACCACATTTAACATCATATTAACAAACAAAAGACAGTAACAGTCAGGAAAGGTGGCAAGTAGAAGCGCTTAGAAGCTTCAAAATGAAATTGGGCTGAAAGTGATCGGCATAAAGCTATCTTTCTAATCAGCAGAATTATGTAAAGTCAAGTAATATGTCTTTAACTGTATAGATGATGCAACCAAAGTAAATACACAATTTAAATTCTTTCTTCAAGACTGAGATCATATATGTTTCTGAGCAAGTCCTTTGTTGGATTCCACGAATGCAAATGTTAAAATAATAGGCCACATTTATATCAATTTTTAACAATCATCATTCAATAACTAGCACAGACAAGGACTGAATGCCCTGCTAGACCATTCGACAAACATGTTCAAGGTACACTAACCAGACCCAATAAGATAGTCCATTAGAACAGTGTAAGTGTGGCAATTTGGAGCGACACCAGAGCTAATCATCTCCTTGTAAACACGAGTGGCCTCCTTTACTTTTTTATTATCAAACAGAATCTTCATATAAGCCGTGTAAGAAACAACAGTGGGGTGACACCCCTTGGATTTCATTTCTTCCCACACTTGCATAGCCTCATCCTCGTTCCCAGAACTAGAAAGCCAATGCATCATGGAAGTGTAGGTAACAGAATCAACCTTGATCCCCTTCTCCTGCATCTTCTGGAAAACGTGCTTCATGGAAGATATTCTCCCCGCTTCCCCGAAAATATCAAGCATGGTAGTGTATGTGTATTGGTCGTGCTTGAACCCTCTGAGCCCAGAGGCCCAGTTGAAGAACAACCACGCTTTCTCCATTGGAGGGTGTGACTTCAAAACCTGGTTCACCATGTACGAGTCCCACTTCAAAGGGAGATTGTTGAGCTCTGACTCAGCTGTTTCCCAGGTTGAGTACTTTAGCGTGTTGTAAATTTTTCCAATTACGTTCCTCGTATACTCTCTGGGCTCATCCTTCTTCTTTCCTTTCGATTTCAAATTCAATTTCTCGTGTTTCTTCACGTTGGTGTTGCTGTCTCTGCGAAATGGAGTAATGGGTTTGTTTTTTTGTTTGCTTTGAAGTTGATTTTGTTGTTGATTAAGGAAATGCGCGGCTTTGGCTTTGTTTTTGGTAGAAGGAGAAGGAACAAGGTTTCTGAGAAATCCATGACGCTTGGAGATTCTGGTTCTACACTTCAGTAACATGGCAAAACATTGATACCATAGCCATCATTAACCATTCTATATTCCATGCAGTATTTTATGGGCCGGCCCAATAATTGCAAGGTTAGGAGAAAGGCTGAAGAGATTTCTTTTCGGACCCTATACTTTCTGTCTGAGCTTCAATAAATATAAAAATTCTCACTTTGTCAAGAAAAAATGATTTCAAGTCGTTTTTTGCACAAAAAGAAAAAAAAAAAAAAAAAAAAAACTAGATTGCATAAACCAGAAGTTATGACTTTCGACACAATTCAAAAGTCATTTTCTTGTATAATCTTAAAACTTTTATTTATACTTCCAAAGTTTATAATCTGAAAGTTATTTTTTGCAAAAAAAAAAAAATCTAAATTTCATAATTTGGATTGAGAGTATTTTTTTTTTTACTTTCCAATTGTATAATATGAAAAAGTCTTTTGAATTACACAATTTATTTTTATTTTTTTTATGAAAAAACGAATTTTATATTGCATAATCCATAAGTACTTTGGACAATTGAAGACACATTGTTTTTTAAGTCCATTCATGACATCACATAAGGGTAGGGTAACAACAAGGGGGCAACCAAGATAAGGGGTGACCACATGGGTCTTTTAACCATCCAATGTACATGAAAAATATAAGAGAAGAATAATAAAAACAATTGAATGTAGTCTAAGCTATACAAGTATTTCTACAATAACAAAATTTGATTTGATAAGGGTTGTACAAACAAAATCTTCTACTCTAGGGGAAGTAATGATGACCAAGATAAAATTATTATGATTTGATTGTTATTCATTTTATTTTATTTATTTCATCTCAACCAAATATATTGAGATGAGTGAATGTCATCTTAATATTAAAATTTAAGTATTTATTATTTATTTATGATGTGTGTTAGGTGGACAATTTCCTTAATCTTACACGAGATCAAAACTCCTTTCTATTAATACTTATTCATCTTTTGTTTAGCAACCATATTAATAGATCACATGCCTAATATGAAAAGAGATAGGAAATCACACAATTCAATACTCAACTCAAAATAACTAATGGACAAAATAAATGTCACAATATAAACATAAATTAGGTATGACACCTAAAATGAACTCCCACATCACTTTAGGATTCAAGAAAATCAATATAATATTGAAAAGATTCAAATACCCACAACTGTACTACATTGGTGTATAACAACATATAAAGATACAAATATAATGAAAGGTAACACCTAAATTAAAAAACATTTCTCATAAGAATTACAACAGAAATCTAATAGCACTTTCAACTTCATCTGAAGATCTTAATCAATGATTATTTCTTATGATTATTCAAGAACTCTTGTTTTAAAAATAGTTAAAATCTCTAGTAATTATTGAGAAGAGAGATTTCGTTTTAAAACTATTGAATGATTGTCATTTAAAAGGAGTATAAAATATTATTATATTTAATTATAATCGATTACTACATTCCTCATGCGCTTCATACACTTAAAAAGCATTTTGAAACAACATAATTAAAAATAAACATTTTAAATTTAGTTGACATAAATTGATATTCGTTATTTATAATTAATTATTAAAAAAACAAATTTTGATAACATAATTAATAATCACGTAGATACTGGATTATTTACTAATCAAATAACATAATTGATTATATATTTAACGTAGTCTGTTTCGAACTAAAAAAACACAAAATCAACTTTTAATTGTGTCATGATATGTAACCATGATTGTCACATCATCCTTCTCAGAAAAATTTTAAATAAATAAAAATCTATAAAATATGAAATATTAGTGATTCAATCCACTTATTTAATCAAAACATATATTTAATATAATAATAACAATTTTTTATTTTTACGTTTTAATTGCTACAATTAAATATAATAATTTGATTTTATGAATTAAAAACATGAAAAAGGTGGTATTCTTATGTAAGAAACAAAAAGTAATACGGTGATGCGGCATGACATCATCATATGATAAATAAGGAATTAGACTACTTTATTTGATTTTGATTATCCTATTGCAAATTAGATAACGTTATCATATAACAAATACATGATATTGAATAGAAATATAATTAATAAATAAAGAGAGTGCAAGTGAAGGTTTATTGAACCAAAAATAAGTAAAACAATCACTAATTCTCGTTAGCAATGTTCAACATTAACAGGTAAAAACAAAATTTAGGTTAGGTATCTTACATATATTTGCTGATATAATTTTTGTTAAAATTTAAAATTACATATATCGAAAATATGAACTATACTATAATGTATTATTACTTGAAACTAGAAAGTAAATCGACTCATCTTTTCATTCCTTCTTCCATTAATACGAATATATGGAGAGATAAAATATTTTCTTAAAAAATACTAACCAAGAAAACAAATAACATGATAAAGATTGTAATAATTGTATAATTTCATAACAAAGGTGAGTAAGAATGCACTTCAGGAATAATGTAGTTTTGTAATCAAATATTGCACCTTATGAATAATGTAAACAGGCAATGATTTTTTTTTCAATCATAAAATATTAAATAACATTAACATCAAATTTCAATTCATTTATGCAATTTTAATGTAAAAAAGATTCCTTTATTAATTTAATATAGAAGATGCCCTCTTAATACTTAAAATACCATAGCAATCACCATTAACCTTTTTAGTGTTTTAAGCAAATTCGACATGAAGTTAATTAAGAGTTTAAAAGTTAGTCAGAAACTTATAGTTAAAAGTTGAAAGTTAAAAAGTTAATCATGCGACTGCATAAGAAGAAAAATATACATATAAATTTACATACATACTTGTTATGAGGAAAAAGCTATAACTGTTCACTCTGAACTGTTGTCGTCGCAGTGTGATTGCTTTTCATCATGTTTTGTCGTAGGGAGATTGAGAGAGTTTTACTATACTCTTGGGAAATACAGAAATTATCGAGTTAGAGTAAGACCAATGTCACCTGAATTTTTGTGAAAACAATGAATGCCAAAGCGTGCACATGTAGACAACATGTGTATACTAACAATTTTAGTTTTTTTTTTCATATATATATATATATATATATTAAAACAATCAGAATAAAAAGAACATAAAATCTTATTATAATAAAAAAATTTATTTAAAATAGTTTCTTACAAATCAACTATTCCTTTTCAAAAAAAGAAATATAAGTTGTAGGATATTTATAAAAAATATTACAGTTATTCAGTTTTTTATCTTCAATTTTTTTTTTCATATTATTTTCTTTATCTTATTTCTAAAACCCCTGTTGTTGTTAAAATAAAAAAATGGATTAATACCATGTAAAGTTAAAAAAATATTAAGATTATTTAATGAACTGTACTGTAGTAATGAGACATACAAATTATACCTCCAAGTTTACAGATAAATTAGAGTACAACAATGTTTCAGTTTAATGATTTAGTTCAAAAATTAAGTACATAAGTATTTAAAGTGTTCTCCTTGAAAAGTATTATCATAAAAAACTACACAAACTCCAGAAAACTAAAGACACCACCTTAATGTGTGGTTTAGCTTTTGAAAGCTGCCTAATTATGGAAGGTCAAGTTTATATCCATGCCCTAAAAAAGGACTTGTTTTGTGTTTGAACTTTCATCACTGAAACCTTTCCACACCTTTTTCAGATACAAGTACCAAAAAAATTAACCGTGATATATTTGTTTTAAATCTTAAACACAAGCGCAGGATAAGCATATTGGACGAACATGGAGAAAAATAGTGCCCAACTGAAGCAAGAATTAATCACGCACATGTGTAGAAACTTGACATGCATACTCCAAGAAACGAGAGTAGGTGCAGCTATTGGGTACCGTATGTAAATGATGCAGATTCACGGGTAATATGTAATATATGATAGATCCTATGATATCCTGTCACATATATTTAGAATGGAGTAGATATGAGGAGAAAAACGAAAAAAAAACACGACATTACATTGAATAGGACTTGACAAGTTGGGTTGATTGATGGTATGTTAGTTATGGGGTTTGTTTTATTATTGTTTAAACATGCTAAACGACGAAGGGGCCTTGGAGAAGAAAACATTCCCATACACAATGTTGTAGAGCATTGACTAATTGGAAATGCAGGTGAAGGCTCTTAATAGAGAACAGTTTTAGGGGGCCACCCTAGGTATAGCACTAGCAATAGCAATGTATTGACTAGGTGAGTGTGGTGGTGGTGCTTGTTCTGTTTGGTTTGGTTTGGTTTTCCCTAGCCAGCCAGAAATGACAACTGATTAGGGCTTTTATTGGCAGTGCAGGAGTAGGGGAAATGCACAACATTACAGAATCACAGTAGAGAGTGGATATGGATATGCATTGTGCTGTAGTTTGCATGGTACTCTCATTACATATTTTGCATGCACATCTCATAAATAACAGACATACAAATAGTAGGGATTCAGAATTTGCAGGCTGTAGGCCCTCCACCCAACGAAAAGCTAGAAATAATTAATCAATTATAGCTTTCAAATTCTATATCAGCAACTCGAGAATTGAGTCATTCCTTCATTATGACCAAGGGATTATACCTAAGAGGCAAAAGGAGAGAGAAACAAACCAAGCCAGGCCACACACAGTGCACATGGACAGATTTGCTTATTGCAACAGGACAACCCCCTCCATCAATTTAATCCAATTAATAGATCTGGACCATGCAAAAAGATTCCAAATGGGTAACATAACATGCAGTAATTTTGCTTGGTTAATTGCTGCCTCCACCCACCCTAAGGGTGTAAGTATTTATCATCTCTCTGGGTGATTTTAACTTTTAGCCACCTAGCCAACCTACTTGAACAAACAACATGTCATCATGCTCATGCTCCCAAGAACATATACCACCACACCGCTTAAAAAAAACTATTGGAAAAGGAAAATGTACACAAAATAGTGATAGATACAAACACACTAACACACTACGTATAGTATGGTGAAATGAAAAATTTGAAGATTGAGAGAGTGAGAGAGTGAGAGAGAGAGAATTGAAGTTCGTACAGTGGATGGTGCAGGGAGGGAGAGAGAGAGAGTGGTGTGCATGGACAGCATATTAGACAAAGAAAAGGTTAGGAGTAGCAGGGAGGGAGAGAGGGGCAGTTCGGATTGAGAATTAGTGTGAAAGGCACGAGACGTGAAGGGAACAATAAATGAAAGGGGGAAAAGAGAAGGGGTGATGAGGCTCATGATAACCCTCATGATCGTCACGTCGTTTTTCATTCGCTACTCCCAAAAATCTCCCAGAATTCCACGCTTCCTCACTGACTCCCTTCTTTGCTTTTCTTTTTTGCCTTTGTCCTCTCTCCCACTTTCTCTCTCTAAATAGCCTAGTCAACCTCATGTCCCCCTCACTTTGTCCCATATTAAACCAACAACTCCCTTTCTCATTCTCTCTCTCTCTCTCCCCCCATATGCTAGCTAGAGAGAGAGTGATCAATCCCCATCTCTGAATCCTCTCAGACACAAAATACTTCACACACTACTCTACTTTCAGCTTCAACTTCAACTAACTACTCACTTTCAACAACAATGGCCTTCACCCTTCCCCTCTCTCTTACCATCAACCCATGCCATATATAAGCCTTCTCTACTTTTCATCTCAACTAGCTAGCTCTTACCATTTTCTGGGCCACCTTCACATCACTCACTGCCTTCCCTTGCATCCTCCACACCCCTTTTTAGATTCTCAACTTTAACTCCCCCACTCCTCCATTTCAATTTCCATCACCCAACCCACACAACACAAAGAGTAGCCCACTTTTCCTCCCCCCCTAATTATTATTGCACTTCATTGATTTTAGATACTAAATATAGGTATACTACCTTCCTTCAGCTATTTATAACCCCTTTCCATTCCCCACCACCCCAACACTGCCATAAACCCTAACTTTTACTCATTAATAACTCAAGAACAAGCCCGCAGCAATGTGGATGGTTGGTTACAACGAAGGTGGTGACTTCGGCATGGCTGATTATGCACTCAATGGAAGAAAACTCAGGCCTCTCATGCCAAGGCCAGTCACTTCTCCCAACAACACTCCAAACGCAAACTCTCCATGCTTGAACCGCATCCATCATGGCAACGATTTCTTTTCACAATATCACAATATGGGTATGCTGCTTTTTTTTAACTTCCTCCACCCACCAGCCTTTTTCTTTACCCTCTCTATTTCTCTGGTTGTGTTTGCATGCGAGACATGGTGTGTATGTGTATGCATGTGTATGAACAGTTTTTTTATCAGCATCAGGTGCAGATCAGGGCAAGAGAGAGTTCAATCCTCCACCAGTGGTGGTGAGTTCAAGGTGGAATCCAACCCCGGAGCAGCTAAGGGCATTGGAGGAATTGTACAGGAGAGGGACAAGAACACCATCTGCGGAGCAAATCCAACAAATCACGGCACAGCTTCGAAGATTTGGAAAAATTGAAGGGAAGAATGTTTTCTATTGGTTTCAGAATCACAAAGCGAGGGAAAGACAGAAACGCCGCCGTCAAATGGAGTCAGCGGCTGAGGGTCATCACACCCGTGACTTTGATGGTACTCTTGAAAAGAAAGACTTAGGTAAAAACCACACGACATAATTACCACCATACTTGTTTCTTTGCATGAAAGAGACAAATAATGGAAGAGGCTCTCATGTCTTGATTTGCAATGCATGACCGATGGCTTCTTTTGTTTCTTTTTCATTTTCTCCAATTGTGTTTTGTTTGGTATTACATGCGTTCGCTTTCTTTTCCTTCTTTCTAATCAAGATTGTTGCTTGAGATGTAAAGTCATATTCTTTTTTGTTTTTCTTTTTGTCTACAGGGGCAAGTAGGACAGTGTTTGAAGTTGAACAGACCAAGAACTGGGCACCCTCTACAAACTGCAGTACTCTTGCAAAGGTCTATTATTCTATATCCTCCTTTGTCTTTGTCCTGGTTCATGGACTAAACCTTTTCTTCTCAACTTGGGATTTTCACTACTTAATCACCAAAAAGTTTTAGGGTATCATAAGGGTCCATTAATCAGTGATTTAATTAATTATTGGCATATGATTACTAGAGAATGAAGTTGATGTTGGAAACGTTATAGAAAGATATGCACTAGCTAGCTAGCTTTAGCTAGGGAAAGGACCCTAACAAAAGCTTTGTTTGTTGGGAAATGAAAAGGTCCTAAAAGCTGCATTCCTTCCTTTCTGTCGGGGCTGCTGTTATGAAACTTAGCTGGGCTTTTGGGGCTTGTGCTTATTCATGTCATTCAGGCAGTAGCTTTTGGACACTCCATACAATATTCTATGGAATTGAGCACCCATATTGATGGTGGAAAAGACAACTCTCACCCTACTTTAATTTGACTTCTCATAGACCATGCAACTTTATTTGAAAATACTACCAACTAGGAGTGCATGCCCATTTGAAATCTGTGCTGTCCAATAACTTTTTTTCCTTTGCCCTTTGGCTTTTTACCACACATGTTGAGGTTTTCACTAGTTTGTTTTCATTGCATGCTTACATTTAAAATCTACAGGAATCTGTTTCAATACAAAGGGCAGCAAAAGCAGCGGTTGCAGATTGTAGAACAGACGGATGGCTCCAATTCGATGACGGTGAGTTACAGCATACAAGAAACTTAATGGAGAGGAATGCCACGTGGCATATGATGCAGTTATCTTGTCCTCCCCCTCCTACAGTTTCACCCCACCTCATAAACGCTCCTCCTACCATCACTACTGCTAGCATGGCCACCACACCCTCAGTAACACCAAAACTAATGGACCCAAAGCTCATTAAGACTCATGATCTCAGCTTCTTTATTTCACCTAACAGAGAAAACGGTATTATCCACTTAAGCAGTATCAACACCTACACCCCAGATGATAATTCTGTGGAATCTCAAACCCTTCAACTTTTCCCAATAAGGAACGAGGATGAAAGCAGTGATAGCATTAACCACCAAAAAGAGACAGATGTATCAGCCTCAGCAATGAATGCTCCCAGCCAGTTTTTTGAGTTCCTTCCATTGAAGAAGTGAACTGATTAGAAGAGAAAAACTTGCCGTGTATGTAAACTTATGGGGCTGTGTTCAGACATTGTATTTTGTTAGAAAATAGTACTACTTTTATTGTTATGGATGTTATGTATCAAGGAATTGGTGCTGTAATACGACTCTAGTTTGAGTGAGGTATTTTGCCTTAAAATGCATTTGGACTATGTTGATTGAATCAAAAAATTATTACTTAAGTCCAAGGGTTTATTATTTATGGTTCTTATTTGAGTAACTTGATATGTATGTATACACGTTGCTTCTGATATGTATGGTGAGAGAAACAGGAAAGATGGTGTGGGAAGGGAGTGAGGGACGTAAATAAAGAATGTATAAGGAATTTGATGTGAGGGTTTGATTAAAGACATAGTATCTGAAATGGGAATAAGATGTGACAGACTAGGATGTTGAAGTAACTATGAGCATGGGTTGGAGAATTACTTTTGTTCTTTTGTTGCATAGTTGGAAAACAATAATGTACATTACCATCAATGTTCTGATGGGGTGAACTCTGTAGTCCAATTTATTACAATAAAGAAATCACATCAATGCACCAAAAGGGAAGAGAGCGGGTGCATTTAAGGTAACGTTCGGGAATTCAATTGAAAGAAGTTTAAATTATTTTTCCAGCTAATTAAATAATACTGATAAAGTCAGAGTAGAATTTGAGTTTTACGAAGAGAATATCCACGTATCGTCCTCTTCCAACAACCAACCAACACAATATATTGAATGCAAGAAATAGAAGTTGTTTGTCCATGTATGTATATCATCGTGTGACAATTCTTCATTTAAAAAAAGTGATCCTTATATCCTGATTTGATTGAATTGATTTGTCCAAATATCTCCAAAGCCTACCCATCTAAGCTAGTAACATTTCTTGAGCCTAGTTAACGATATGCATTAAATTGTAAAAAAATTATCTTGACTTATGAGACGAAATATATATGCATTAAACCTGTGACATTTACCTCTTTGGAGAAGCTAGCTGTATCTGTAAGGTAGGGTTTATTACATTAGGGCATATGATAAACCTTTCAAAAGTCTTAAGGGCTAAGACTAGGACGTGTCACTCAAGAGGCGTCAAGCATCACCAGGGTAAAAGGGAGGCCAAAATATTCCCTCTGCAGCCATTTAAGCCGTGAGTGGGGGACCATAATAGTTTAAACAATATGCATGCACACACCAAGTCTCATAGTTTGGACCATACATATTTGCGTGTTTCAATTTACATCTAATTGATAAGGCAATCTCGCATTTAGCTAGCTACATGCATGGTATGCTGATGGCTACTAGTTAAACAATACAATGTTTTGTGTTGTTTTCCTTCTTTCCGAGGAGGGAGATTTGATGGCGGGTGAAAAAGCAGGATTGTATTATGTCAGTATTCATGGAGCTTAACCAATTGATTTATTGGAAGTAATGGCGTGTGAGAGAGATTAAAAGAGCTTTGAAAACATAGATGCATGTACAGAGAGAGATGAGATGATTCGTGATCACGGGTGGTGCAATAGTTTGTGAAAAGGGGTGATTTCCAAGCTGTTGCTTACCCACCTACTTGGTACTCTCTTAGTCCCTACAGCATCTACTCCAAAGTTGCAGAAACTAAAATCCAAGCCACCCACAGATCGGTCGCTTTACAACCGAACTGAACCAACAATAGGGATTACGGGCCATACATTTCTTCTCTTTTCTTGCTACATCTGTTTCCTTTCTTTCTACTGGTTCTTTCTATTACCATTTTGGCATGGAGCTCAAGCAATCAAAAGATAAGAGCTACTAAGTAAATTATTTTGATTTAACGTTTCATAATGAAGAGTGAATTTCAAGGACTCGGTTTTCGGGTATCTGAAAAGTATTCCAAATAATGCATTCTACTCTTATTTTGATTTTATAAATTGAAGCTGGTGTGGTGGAAAGTTTTGTCATTACTTGGTTCTTAAACCCAGCATGAAGCACGCTGTTTTGTTTGGCAGGATTGGATCATGTACTACCTGTTAAAGCATTACTTAAACATATATTCTCATTTTCTGAGGGGAGAAAAACTGATTTACAAACCAGTGCATATATACATATACAAAATTCAAATGTTGCTTCTGAGGATGTAATTAAACCAAATCAGCTATATATGAAACTTCACATGTATGTTAAGTAACTTAGAAAACTTAGAGTAATATTCCTAAATATCACTTCAGAAAGTAGGTAGACAATGACAGTAAAGGTACAGAAATTCCAAAACAAAAGGTAGGAGCATACTCATTTCAGAACCTGTGTTTAAGGTAACATACATAGAAAAAATGAAATTTTGTGATTTTTGTTTTAAAAAAAAATAAAATAAGATAACGAATATGAACGAGTTATTAAATTTATTAAGATTGTGTGAAGTTATTATCCTATCCAAATGGTTAAGTCACATCTCAAATTCCAGTATCACGGGTCTTTTATATAAAACAAAATTGGACCGCATCTGATGACACTAGAAATCTGAAATAAGAAAATCTGCCATGTCAATATCAGAACTACCTGTGGTAACTTTTTTAAAAATAATCAAATAACTTAAATAAATACATATTAAAAATAAAGTACAGCAAAAAATGTAATAGCTACTTTAACTAAAATATTAATTCTGGACACTGTATGTTTTTAGATAGATTAACCTGTTACTGTTTCTTTATAGTATATTTGTTTATGTTTTCAATTTTTTTTTCATCTAATGTAACATAGGGAGTAGAACAGAAGGAAGGAAGTGTACTATCTGAACAGGTTTGTACAAAAGTTAGAACATCTTCAAATATTTTAGTTTATTTATTTCATTCTTTATTAGTAAAAAAAAATTAAAATATTAATTTAAAACTTATTTAGCTTTGTATTCCTTAATTATGGTTAAAATGGTTTTAGAAAAATTAATCCTTTAATTTTTAAAAATACAATTCTAGTTTCTCAAATTTACTGTTAAAGGATTAAAATTAAATTTGAAAACAATATTTTAGTTTCTCAAATTTAGTATTCACATTTTTTAATTAAAAAATAATTTATATTTGTTTAAATTTTGTGGCGAAAACTAGATTCACTCCCGATTTTAAAGGTTAAATAGATAATAAACTGTAATTATATAAGTAAACTTAAATAAAATGAAATATTACTATATTTATATGGTCATATATTATTATTTTATTATTATGTTCTATTATTTGGATTTACTTATTTATATTAATTAATATTTTTTATAAAAGTTTATTTAATTTTAAAAGTTATGTATCTTAATTATTATTTTTTTTAAAATGTCACATGAAGGGAGAAATTCATGTTAGACATTATTTATTTATTAAAAAATTAGTCAGAATGTAATGTATACACACTTACTTAGACTAATTGTATTATTAGTCTGAAAGTTGACAATGTATATTTTGATATTCTTTGTATGTGTTTGGAACACGATTTTCCTTGTATAGTTGCATGAAGCTAATTTTGAATTTGCAGTTTGTTGTTTTATAAATGAATTTGTCTATTAAAAAAGTTAGAAGTATAGTAGGATTTTGGAAAACATGTTTATGATTATATATTATCTTCTAGGTAATATTAAAATGCATTGAAGAATCTATTTTAACACAAATTGAATAACTTACATTGTCTTTTGCATCTATCTATGTCTCACATTGGTTCATGTTTTCTACTCCTTACACACCATCCCTTCAGTCACTATCTTAAACCTTTTCAACTACTTATTAGGGTTGGATCAAACTTATTGGGCCAAAGAAGCTGGGCCATTCTGTCAAGGAACTTCATTATGTTAATGGTTTTTATGGTCCAAGAAAAACCATTTTTAATCACAATAATTTTTAAATAATAAAAACACCAAGAAACAAAGCCTTTATTTAATTAAACTGATTATGATTAATTTATAATAAAAAATATATATTATTTCCATAATTCAAAACTTTTCACATGTTTCATACATAATTCAACATTTTTTTATTTTAAAAACGAAAATAATCTTTATCCATCTTTCTTGACAGAATGATCTTTAGTCATTAATAAAGCATATAATAAATATGTCTGGCTAAAGATATGATGATTCCCTGCCTAAAGTTTGTAAACGTTAGGTAACCGTTGGTGAAAAGTTGTTTAAAGCGGAATAGTGTATCCTTGACAATGTGGATCCATTCTTGTACTCAGTTTTTAGTTTGAAGTTGAATATGAACATTTTTAGTAACATTAGCAAAGTAATTTTGAAAGATAATGCAGCAGACGATTTTAAAATTAATTTTATTTAATTGAGAATAAAAATTTAAAGAAAAAGGAAAATTCTATGAACATGAAGTTACATGTAACAGGCATACTTGACTTTGTGGCCCAAAACAGTAGCAGAAGAGGTTGTCCTTAAAATTAGAAACTCTCACGTGGGGTAGATGTCGTGTAGCCCCTTTTACCTTCTGCACTGTCTAATTCTCCTTTACTCGTTCAAAATACCTAAACTTGTTCATTTTTCTTTAACTTAACGTCATTTTATTATTTACTAGTAAAAGTTTATTACTTAATTTTCCTTTACTCTTTGTATATCTTTGTAAACGACAACGACCAAAACCAATGCATGCATATCCTGTCCCCGAATTATAGTCGCTGCACACACAGACAGTGGGATGGACGTGCATGCATGAGCTCGTGTCATTCTATCAGATCCATGGGATTCTGACAATTTTGTTTTGTACACAGCTATTCTCTGTCACTACTATTTCACGCGCTTTGTGAAAACTCTAACTTCAGGTAAGTCAGATATATATCTCATATTCAGTAGGTATAGATAAATACAATAAGTCACCTCTTCAAAGAAAAACAAAGTAAACTGAGTTTGGTTAAATAGCATTATAAAAAAAAATTAATATATATATTTAAGAATGGTTACCTCTAATACTTAAAAAATGTTAGTATTTACAGTTCTCGAAATTTTGGAAGAGTCCTGCAAATTAAGTCAGTAACGATCCCAGTAATACAAGACTAATAGAATCAAAATAACAGCAGTATTCTGGATCAGTTTTTGATTGATTTGGGCTGGAGGCCCAATTGTCACAAGTGTTTTCTGTAATTTGTCAAAAGTGTTTTGACTGATAATTAGTGTTTATCTTGTCAGTGCTCACATTGAATGAGATATAATTTTAATAAATTTGAGGTTGAAATAATCTAATTTTCTTTCTGTTAACCTGATTTTTTTCTTGAATAAATTGTTATTTCAGCTGAAAATATGCATTTATCTTTTCAAAAGTATTAAAAGATTGTTTAAAAGTAATTACTATTGTATGTTAACAAAGAAAATTGGAAGATACAGTCATTATACGATACATTAGAGATACAATTACAATTTTTGTCAGAGCATGTGATCCAGTGATTCAATTTTAAATCCATGTTTATGAAAACAAAGTTGTGTGGAAGAAATTTAATATTATTAAAGTATTATTCTTTTATTAACATTCTTATTATATAGAAGAATAGAATATGTTTCTCAATGTGTTCGTCATGTTGTTGCTGTCACGTTCTCTAACAGTGACTGTTCCCAGTTCCTCCAATTCCTCTTCGTGTGGTACGTACTTTCTTGTGAAAGAAATAACAGTTTACGGAGTACTAATTTTGACATATAATTTTCTTTAAATTATCTCTAACATTAATTAGACATGATTTATTATTAAAAAATATTTTAACCAATTTTATTTTTTGAGTTCATTAATATATTTAAAACATGAAAAGAAATCGCTTACCTAATGGATATAGTCCTCTCACACCTAGATTATGTAGATACTTCAGCATAATTCCAACTTCAAACATGTTTTTTATTTTAAAAATAATGGTAACACTGTAGAGAACAGAGTAGACAAGCATCTTGTAGATTGATATTTAGATGAAAAATGAAATGTGGGCTTCAGAATGGGTGGGGCTGGGCTTGTTTGTGCATGTGAATTTTGTAGTATATGCCTTTCTTTTCTTGCTCTGTGACAAACTTTTCCTTCCCACCCTTCTTCCTCGGGTTATGAGCTTAACCAAACCCTATTCCCTTTCCCAAATCAAATCCCATCCCTCTCTGCAATTTCCATAAAAAAAAGAAAAAAAACTTTGACAGCAATGAGGGATTTTGATTTTCACACTTTATAAAAGCTGCCTCGCTCAACGTATATGTCTAGGGCCCACATTTTAACCTAATTTTGAACCAAAACAAATATAAACACCATCATTTACTAATCTTGCTTAAACCCACCTTCTGAGTCTATAAAAGCTACCAACTTTCTCCATCCCTAACTAAGCTACCACTCACCATGGCCACAATGCCGATCACTCTCACCGCACTCTTCTTTCTAATCTCTACCCTCTCACAGCTCCAGCTTTCAGCAGCCGCCTCATTCGTGCTCTACAACAAGTGTCCCTACCCAGTGTGGCCCGGGATCCAGCCCAGCGCCGGAAAGCCCATCCTCGCCCGCGGAGGCTTCAAGCTCGCCCCCAACCGGGCCTACTCCCTCCAGCTCCCGGCCCTCTGGTCCGGCCGCTTCTGGGGCCGCCACGGCTGCGTCTTCGACGCCTCCGGCCGCGGCCGCTGCGCCACGGGCGACTGCGGCGGCTCCCTCTACTGCAACGGCATCGGCGGCTCCCCGCCGGCCACCCTGGCGGAGTTCACCCTGGGCAACGAGCAGGACTTCTACGACGTGAGCCTGGTGGACGGGTACAACCTGCCCATCTCCATCACCCCCTTCAAGGGATCCGGCAAATGCAGCTACGCCGGCTGTGTCAGCGATCTTAACACCATGTGCCCCGTGGGCCTGCAGGTGCGTTCACGCGACAACAAGCGCGTGGTTGCATGCAAGAGCGCCTGCTCCGCTTTCAACTCCCCCAAGTACTGCTGCACGGGCTCTTACGGAAGCCCGCAGGCCTGCAAGCCCACCGTTTATTCCAAGATTTTCAAGACCGCATGCCCTAAAGCCTACTCCTACGCCTACGATGACCCCACCAGCATCGCCACTTGCACCAAAGCTAACTATTTGCTCACTTTCTGCCCTCATCGTCACTGATCTCCACTCTACTCAACTATTCCCCTATCACTTTAACTAGTTACCCTTCTATTTTCATTGTCTCTTTTATTTTGTATTCCCCTTTTAGTATAATACTTTTTTTTAATCGATGCTCTATGTTGTGTAGTCCTATATTTGGCAATTCATTTTCGATCTATTGTCACAGAATGTGGTATTAGTTTTGGTTTAATGAATGTGCTGAATGTGCGGTGGTGAACTACATTCTATGATTTCTGCATAACCCCACATCCTCGATCTAATTGATGTGTACTTTTTTAGTCTCTAATTGGCTTATGATTTGTCTATTTTGAGAATTTGGTACTTGGTTTGTCCGTTTGGCTTTAGAGCTTGACACTGATGGACTTGGATTTTGCAAACGCTAACCTAAAAGGTGTTGTTCTCTTCACGTGGTTACTCAAATTAAATTATAGAATGTCACTCTCCCCTTGCTAGTAATTGTTTGTTTGGACCCCTGGACTCAATCTAGCTCCAGATTCTTGTTCTGTTCACTTCATTGCCTTCGTTTTGGGATACTGAACATGTAGAACTGTATTGTTGTGAATGTGAATGCCTTCAAAACTATTAAATCAACGTTTAGACAATCGACATTAGTGAAATGGTGATGGAAAACTTAATTTACACTCACCCTCCTATTTTAGCTACAAGAATGGACATAAATTTGATAACAGATCATCAATGTATTATGAATTAACAGTATTTGAGCTGTTGGAGAATACATTGATGATCAATAATAGCCAATGGTGTGTAGGTATGCCCCTTTGGGGGCTAAAACTAAGCCCTCAAAGGTCGTTTCTAGTATTAATTTTAACTAAGAAAAAGAAACACTCAATGTTATGTCTGCATTTAAAAATGTGATGCGGATGCATCCTAAACTGATTAAACCATGGTGTTCGGACAGCCCATTCTAGTCTGTTAGCCCATTTCCACTTAGGTGGACCGCATCCTTTTCAAAATTTAAATCAATCAAATATTGGGTTATAATTGAGAATATTTCCCCCTCAAACTTTGTTTCATCACCACTTTTGGTTTCTTTTTCAAAATTTCTATTATTCTTCCATCTCACTGTTTTTGTTTTTATTTTTTATGTAAATTGTTCAACAAATAGTTTTCTGATTGGATGGTGATATTTTTACACCTACTAGATAAAAGCACCTTCACTTAACAACTCAAAATAATAATACTTTAATTATATTTATTTTACTTTTAATTTTAAAATTCCAATACATATTGTCATATTATTAAAATGGCTTATCAAGTGAGTATATGTTTTTAAGGGTGTTAAAGTATTACCTTCTCCTTTCATTTTCTTGACACGTTCAAAGGGAGCAATACGTGATATGACGAAAAAATAAATCAAAAAAATATAGGAAGTGGTGAGTTAATGTTATAACCAATATTTCAGATAGTAATTTTTTTTTATGTTGTCTGTCTTCTATGCGTGCCGACCTATAATTTTTCAAACAAACAAACATATATTTATTCCTATAAATTTAAAATGTTGTTCGGGAAATTTTTGTAAAATAGTTTATTTCAATTTTTCTTAAAAATAATATATTTGCTGACATTTATCATGAACAAGTTTAATATTTAAACCTAATTTTTCGTAGAAAAAAAAAAAAAGTGTCCACCCATAACCACGGGAAAAAGTTCATTTGGTTATTATAAATTGACATCTCTAGCCTGAAAAATTATTTCATTCTATTTAATCAAGCATGAAAAAGATATATTCTTCCCCTACTCTCTTGATGTAATGTTTAATTATTCTCTGTTACAACTGATACGTTAAAAACAAATCAAAGTTGTAACTTCATTCATTTTTTGTTATCTATATATTAGCCGAGCCAAAGACTACAAAAGTTTGAGTTATTGGGATTTATTTTAAAAGGGTTATTATCTTTTAGTTTATTTTATTTCACATAGACAAAAATGGGAATCTTAACCACACTATTTAATGAAATTTAATTGTTGATTAATACTATAGCAAACTTGCTATGTTCAACAATGTCTTCTTAAGTTCTAAAGCATGTGGAATTTATTGGTTACGAAAATGACATTTTCTAGCATTTCGACTGCTACTTATTTCATCCATTCAAACCTATCAATCAAAGTTAAAATATGAAGTATACGCTAAGAAATATCATTCCATTTCTTAAGTTGCGATTTTTTTTTCCAATTACAGTATAAATTGTAAACATTATAAGGACTTATCCGTGTGATAATACAATTGTGTGAAATTAATTAACAAGTGGTAATTATATTTATTATATATTTAAAATTTTATTTAAAGATGTATGGGAGGTATGTTGGTTAGTTTAAAATTTCATTTGAAGATGGTAAGTATATTTTTTAAGTTAAGAAGTGAAAATATAATTTCAGAGGAGTGTAAAAAGTAGAAGCAATTTTGACCTTGTTGTTGGATTTTTCTTTTGGACTGCAACATAATATAAATTCAAAACAGACAGGGGTCAAATGAGTAGTTTAGGGGTTACACTTAAAAACTTGAAAAACTTTAAATTCTTCTCGAAGCCAACAACTTCTCTCCTCTCATCCTTCCCTTTCTATTCTTCCTTCTCTTCTAGAATTCAAAGACCTTATTCTTCACTCCTACTTTTGAATTTTTTTTTTCTCAAGCTAGCCACGAGATTTTTTTTTCAACAACTTTTCCTAGGATGGACATGCATGTGGGAATTTGTTTGGGGATTATGAATTTTGGTAATTGAGTTTAGTGTGGGATATTTGATGATTATGATTTGATTTTTAAAGATTATAAAGAAGTAGATTTTAATTTGTAATGTGGTAACAATTGATTATAGGGCATGTAGATGAATGAATATCTTATATGTTTAGATATCGGGTTAATATTTTAGGATTGAAAAAATCTGTAATCAGAAAAGTAAAAGTACCGAAGTTGGAGAAAACCTATACATTTTTCACTATAGTGTTTTCTTTTGTTTCATTTAAATTCAGATTTTATTTTGCTGGTGTTGAAAATTAAAAATAGTCTGACAAAAACAATTCGTAAATTTATAGTCAGAAATACCCTAAGACCCTTCCCTTGTTTGAGGTATTATGAAGAAAAGTATTCGCCACCTTCATACTTTTACTTTCAGAGGTTTCATTGCATTGACACGTTATCATGGTGGTGGTGACCCTTCAGTGTTTTATGTTTCTTTTTTTTTTCAATTTATTATTTGGTACCTCTTATCTGAAAATATAAAAGGGATATTTAAAAAATAAATACAAGTTCGTGATGTTACTTGTATTCTTAAGCTCTATAAACATATTCATTTCTGATTTTCTTAAGATTATATCTGGGAAATGTTAATGCACTCCTTTTCAATACTCTTGCAATTAAGTTATATTTTTGTATGATTTTTAATTTAAGTTTAAATGGCCGATAAGTTCTTAAACCAATTAGAAAAATTAATTTGCTTTGAAATAGTGTTTCTAAGATCCCAAACTTGTATTTATTTTTCGATTACTTGTTTGCTTTGCTGTTAATTTTCTTAATAGAGTTAAGGATACGGACATAGTATGAAAAATATATATATAATTTAAAAAAATAGTTGTATTTATTTATTTTATAAAAACAGAACAAGAAGAAGTTAATTTTATATCCTTTTCACGTATTAAAGTTACATGCGCGTTAAAGCCGTGTTCATAAGCCGCGTGTCCCACTTGAATATAGAGCCACCAATAATTTATTTATTTACTGTCATAATAAGCCACAAATAATAATAATAAAAATAGTAATAAAAAAGACAGTTTCAAAAGAGTGTTGAACACGTCACACGTCTATCTAGATTAGCACGAGCCACAAGCAGCCTCGTCGGCTATCTGTCTGTTGGTCCCTAAATATCAGAGTCAAATTAACTAATATTATACACTGAGTTTTTCTTACAAAAATAAATTTGACTAAAATATATTACCCTTATAAAAAAATTATACTTTCATTTACCCGTAATTTATCATGGAATTATTTACTTTTTTATTGATTATTATAATAAAACTCTAATATGAAGCTTTAATAAGACTTTAGTAAATGGAGAAAAATATGTCTTAAATGATTGCTTATCAGAATAATGAATTCTGAGAAGATTTTTCAGAAGCCATTGAATTTATAATTTTTTTCATTAAATTAGGCTTGCACAAGCATTATGTTGGTACTTCAATTCATATTCATCATTTACGACACACCTAGAAGTACATTAAAAATAAATAAATAAAAACAAGTAAACAAACAAAATATCAGACTATTTAAAAGCACGTTTGACTAACCTTAGTGAAACTTAATTTTGATTCTAATAATCGATTAAATGGCCATAGATTGTGCAACAGAATAATCAATTGTCTACTAAACTTATCTCTAGTCAATTGTAAAGGTTTTTTTAACTATCGTGATTCTAATATAAATCTGAGTAGTTTTTTTTTTTTGATTTGTATGAATCTTTATAAATTTTTAAAATAAAGAAAACAGTAGTAGAATCACATTGTACAAATAAAAAATGAAGTAGATTATAAAATATTCAAATTATCTTAAAACATCACGATAAAGATAAGTGTACATACTTGATATTTTAGCATTATAAAAAAACAGCTTGTTGAGGATAAAATTGTTAAAAATATTTATATAATTTTTACGATAGCCCAGTTAAAGAGTTTGATGAAATAATCGAGTAACTTGCTAAATTCAACTAAATATTTAATTATTTATCGTGTACAAAACTAATATGGTATTTTTATCACAATAATTTTTTTAACTAATAAAACTTAAACTTTATTATGAAAATAATTTTGTGAAAAAGAAAGATTTTTTTTTTTAAGAAAACTTTGTGATAAAGAGAAAAACTAAGAATATGTAGCTTTAACTAACTATAGTTAATGAATAGGCTTGAAAATAAGAATTATAAGTAGTGGTGTTTCATCGATAAAAAAATCATTAAAAATCAATAAAAAGTTGATAATGGATTAAAATTTAAAAAAAAATATCAATCTGAATTATTTTCTATAATTGAGTAATTCAAATCGATTTTCAATTTTGACATTTATAATCGATTCAAATTGAACTAAAATTAATTATTTAAATATTATTTCATTTGTATATAATAATGTATGTAACGTGGTTTATAAGTGCATGCATTATATGCATACGTAACAAAATGTGTTTAGTATATGAATGAAGTCGATAGAGAATTGTCACAATAATGTAAACATTATTAGGTAATTGTTGTTCGAGGGGAAAAAAATGTCAAAGCAAATAAAGTATTGTAAAAGAAAATAATATAAAGAGACTGGTTTAGATTTACTGTAATATATTATATATATGTAAGAGGGTTGACAGATTTATGACAAGTACATCCTAAATATTATGCATTCATGTCAGAACATATAATACAATATAATTACTCTTATTATTTCTTTTTCTCATGATAAGCAAAATATTTAATTATTTAATATGAGTAAACAAATTATCTAATACTATAAAAATGTTGAAGACAATAGATATTAAATAATAGCAAAGTAAATAATGAAACTTATTCTCAATAATATAACACTAGATTGTTATGTAAAAAGAAGTAAATTAAATATATATTATAAAAGTTTATACAGTAAAACAACAAAATCAATCCAAAACCAAATAAGAAAATATAATTTAATTTGGTTTGGAACGAGTTCTTTATGTTTAAATTTGAATTTAAATATATTATTAATCAAAAATCAAAACTTTATATTTTAGTATACTTAACATTTGTCAGATCTAAAATTATTTTAAGAAAATTTATTAATATTTGATTGTGGTATTTAAAATGAAGAAATAATATGTATTTTTCATTGGATGGGTAAAAGTGAAATTTATATTCCATAATTTAAATATAGAAATATAACTTCCACACTCAACTCAATTTTAACCCAATAGGACAAAAATCCTAAAATTAACACTAGGCATTATAGAGAGTAAGTCGTTGTTGACCAAATGTGTGTTCCACATTTTAGTTATAGTCAAAAGTGAAAAAACCATTATTTTCAAAAGGGAAACCATTAAAGTGCGTAAAATCTTTATCTACAATACTTTTTCCACTACTAAAAAATTAATTTACTTAAGTATATTTTTAATTTTTTAAATGCAATGAATCCATCTTAGCTTCTTAACTTTAAAAAATTACTTTATTCTCTGAATTGGAAAAATATACATTTTTAATCTTTAAACACTCGAGATATTAAAATAATTTAAAAAAACATTTTAGTCCCAAAATTTCATTTTGAAAATTAAATTCGCATATTTTCCAAAATTGAATATTTAAAATGATTTTTAAATTTGAGAAACTAAAACCGAATCTATTCTAAGATTTGAGATACTAAAATTATAATTAAGTTAATTTAACGTAGACAAAAAGTTTTATGACTTAACACGTATGTTACTGTACAGAAACAATTTGTTTCTTTTATTCTGACAAAAAAAAAACATTTTGTTCCAGAGGAACATTAGACCCCAATTAACTCTTTTTACTCCTGCACCCATTTTATCCATTACAATAAGCCTAACAATATTAAGAAATTTTGATAGTTTTTATAAGATTGTTGGTGAAATTTTTTCATGCCATATCGTAAAATAATTCAGCCTTAATTCTAAAGGTGTATCATGCCACGCATAGTATCCAACTAAAGAGGGTAGGAAACGACAACACTACTAGTAAATAAAACAAAATATCAAACTATCATAATAAAGACAAAATGATAGTTAGTGTTCAGTAACGTCATGTTAAAAGAGATTAATAATTAAACGTAACACGAGTGTTACAAGAACTTGTTTAAAAATAAAAATATTTAATAACAGTATGTCTTTATAAAAGTAAAAAGATTTGTTTTCTTAAAGATGTTAACAGATACTCTAAAAACACTTATTAGAATTTCACTAATTAATATTGTATATTTTTACATAATTATTGTAATATACATTTTATATTTATCAATCTAGATAGTTTTGTGTTTAAAATGTATGGTAAAGAACACTTCATAATTTTGAATAATAAATCTCCATCTTTTAGAAAATGTGTCAATGATTTTCTTTTAGCTATAGCTAAATATTGATGACTATGGATATTATTATAGTTTGAAATTAATAGTCATAGAAATCAGATTTATATACTTATTAACATTGTATATTATTAAACAATTACTGTATTCTACATTTTATATTTATCAATATAGATAGTTTTGTGTTCAGGATTAGTCTTAGCTGAAAAAGCAGAACAGTCATTGAAGAAACACTAACTCAAAGACTAAGTGACTCTTCTCCAATCCATGTTTAAGCAAATCCACTATTTTTTTTTTAGTATGATGGAGAAACAAGTACCACCATACTACATCTTTCCTAAAATCACATCATTTTTAAGATCAAATGAACTGAAAAGTCATCTTAAAATTTTCCAAACTCAAATATTAAAATCTTTGAAATTTGAAGAGGATCTCTCACATATAATATTCATAAGAATAAGAAAAATATAT
>Ga0209489_102670_pt1 | contig 35947 bp, 18 predicted proteins | sample SiratrowhiteBW_FD_187527 | JGI IMG/M metagenome (GOLD analysis project Ga0209489, IMG submission 187527) | Root nodule microbial communities of legume samples collected from California, USA - Siratro white BW (SPAdes) (version 2) | ecosystem: Host-associated > Plants > Roots > Nodule | place... | reverse complement strand
TTTTTTTTTTTTTTTTTTTTTTTTTTTTATTCCTTTTTTTTTTTTTTTTTTCAGAAAGAGCTTCAGTGAAGTCCTAAAGTTTTTATATCAATTTTTTACATCAAAGTCTTTATATTAGTTAAAAGGTCTTGCACATAAAACGATCCCTATATTATTAAAAGATACCGTGAAAATATAAATGGTGTACAAAAACAACTCATCGCCTGTATTTTATTCATAAAGGGTATTTTCCTTTCTTTTTCCCTTATTTTTCATATGAAATACTAAGAACTGGTCAAAATAAATGGAAATCAACGGACGTTAAACTTAAGGGTAATTAAATTACAAATTATTATTTTTAATTTTGGGTTCACGGAAAAATAATTTGCTCGTCAAATTTTATTTAAACTCGACAACATAAATGTTTAATAATTTTTTCCATGATTTTCACAATGAGTTTCATTCGACTTTTCAATGATAGAAAATGTTGGAATGGAAAAAATAAACATGATAATGAATTGGGCTTTAACAATATAGTATTGGTCAAATCAAATGTCTTAAGTTTAAGCAGGTAATTTGCTATATTATCCGTGATTACAGGACTCGTATTCTCTTCTGGTGACTCAAATATTAGTCATAGTATGACACCTTTTAAATCTACTTTCAGAAATTCAGCCAGGAATATGTGCTTAATTTTTAATTAATCTTAATAGCAAACTAAATTTAGGTTATTAAGAAAACTTGTGATATTTAGTTTTTTTTTTACAACAATATGTTGAAAAGTTTAAATTCATCCGAATGAGTTTAATCATTGGTGTTTGTGATTGATATTTATTAATTACGTCCTGTCCGACAACCACGGGTTAAAGTTTATTTGTGGCAGTTGGAACAAAACAAAGATAACTGCCCATATTTCCTAGATATCACTTATTTTTTTAATTTAATAATCGACCACTTTAATCATATGATTAATTGTTGATTTGCCTAGCCATGGAAGAAGTTTCTATAATTAAATAGAACTTGTTTCAAGGGCAGTAAATAAAAAAAAATATTTTCACAATTTTAGTGTATGATGTTCTGCCAAACTATAGAAGATGGGAAACTTATAAATTAACTAATTAAATTGAAATTGTCTGGTGAGACTAATTAATGAATTAACTTAAAATAACGTAAAAGCGGTAGGAAGGAAAATTAACAAATGAAAAACTAATAGAATATATGAGAAATATTTTTTACAACGATTAAGTTGAAAGTTTTTAAAAATTGGGAAATCTAAAATAAGAACATGTAATATTTAAAAGTGTAAAAATGTATTCAAATATAATTTAAATAATATACCGATTTGAATAAAAATGTAATTAATAAATCTTAAATAATTTAAATAACAAGAATAAAAATACACATAAGTACATAAAATTTAATCATACTAAAGTAGGTGAAAAAGAAGCAATGCTTATGACAAGGATTGCAGCTTTGAGTCTCTGATAAACATTGGTGCTTGACATGCATGAAACTTCATTTTCTCTATTTTCAATTTCACCAGTACAGAACCTCCTTTGCATGGAAAGTCGATGTGAATGCGTCCAAAGTTCAAGGACAAAATCAATATATAATTTATTATATATATTTGTGAAATTTTATGTAAGCATGAAGTATATCAATGTCATAGCCACCTATATATAGATATAGTTTGCAGAGACAATGATTAATAAAAATGATTTCCTCAGATATATTAGAAATAAATTAAATTTTACTATGGTTAATTTTATTAGTTGAAAAAGAATTGGAGAGGGGAACAGAGACATTTCACCCATGAGGGTGAAGGGAATAAACAGTTGTTGCTGTAGGTGTTTGATTTTCACAGCTAATTACTAGATCGAAATGGAAGTGGTAGGGCCAAATTCCACTCCATTGCTCCTCCTTAAAGCTAACTATAATCATTTACTCTTTTCATTTCCTCCCAAAGGTCTCTTTTAAAAATCATTTATATATGTATTACTATCAAAGTTTTAGCTTGCTATTCATACAAGCAAATGTCATTTTCTCTTCTTTTCCATCAATGGTGGTGGTTCATTCGCATCAATGACCTCTCCCCTTTCATCACTCCCACTTAACTATATATATTATTTTACATATTAAATTAATGAGAAAAGGGGAACGTTTCAAATGTGGTACTAGAGTAGCAAGAGCACATATATAGAGATATATCAAGATATTTTAAGAATATTTTGATGGAAAAAAGTTTTAGCAATTTAACAGTGATGCATGCTTAATTTTTTGGTTAAATAGAGATGTTTTTTAATATTTAAAATAGAGATGTTTCGATATATTGTAAAAGATTTGAAAAGATATATATTGCTTGGCTTATATTCGAGCTATATAAGACATTATGATAAGTTTTGGAGTCTGCTTTTGAAAACAAAGGATTTTCTCTTAAGTAGAATAAGATAGAATACACGAATTACAATTTTATCAAGCGATAAAAAGAATATGAATTGCAAGTAAAAATGAGAGAAAAATTTCATATGTTTTCTATGTTTCATTATATGAAATCTTTACTACAAAATGATGGAAAAATAATAAGCAGTCATAAAAGGCAAGTGAGACGAGTAAAATGGAGAAAGACATCTAGGATTGTGGCAAAGTGCTTGCCACAATTAAAGACATTGTTTATTATAGTCATATATTCAACTATACTTTGTGAATTTAATATTTGAATTTAAAGGGAAAAGATGAAAAAAATGAATGTTTAAATAGAGTTTTCCCACATAACAATACGCAAAAAAATTAAACAATCTAATAGAAAAAGATATTGGTGCAACACTTGAGAGATGTGTGAAAATAGATTTAGGTGGTTTGGACATAACCACATAGTAAAGAGAGCACTGAGTGGGATAAGGAACGACATTGGAGATTTTTTTTTTTAAGAGGAATATCAGGATAAATAATATTTTATAATGAATGATTTGGTATTTAATTGAATCAAATGATGTTATTAACCTTAACTTGCTGGTTATCTCTCTGTCTTATATAATTTGGGACTTAAAAAAGGTAAAACTTATGAAGAAATTCATTTAGTATAAATAATCAATTATTGTATTGACATTTTTAAAATATTGTTGATATTAGAAGAAATTAAAATAATTTTGACTTTGAAAAACATTCTTTTAATGATAATAGCCATTATAAGTAATATTGTCGATAATATAAGTAATACATATATTTAAAGATGAATCCAATCTTTTCATATATAATTTTATACTTATTGGTTCTTTCCATTTCAATGCTAAAAATCATTTAAGATCAGTAATACTAAGACTAATCGGTAAATTATAGTTAGAGCTGAAATGAGTTTAATCCTAACCTTAGAACTACACTTAAGTAGTAAATATTTAACGGGCTATAATTTTAGCCATCCATGTACGTTATATAACCTCTCACATTGTCATACATTAATCACTATCTCAATTATGCATTCTCCAAAATTCCTCCCTTATCTCTTCTAAAGTTACATTTCACACACTACGTCTACAATAAGCCAAAAGTTTTGTCTCATTATCTCAAATTGCCCTTGTTTTATTTCTATCTCTAAACTTAGCCATTTTAATTATTACTCATTTATAGATTTAATTTCTATAGTTAATTAATGGTAACTAAATAATAGAGAAAAGAAAAATGAAATCATAATTTTTTATGTAGAAAATACTATTAATGTGGGTAAGGAAGAGTAACATGTCATCCCCTCTTCTTCTTCTTCTTCTTTTTTTTTTCTCCATGAGGATTTTAAGAATAGATGAAACAATATTCACAAGTTTTCTTATTAGAGGGGGCAAAGTATCTTAATTGAATAAGAAATGGAACTTTAGAAGAAGAAGTGGATATTTATTATCTACCATCCTAATGCATTAATTAAAAAAAATGGTAGTCTTTAAAAGTTATACTTGGGGTATACACAGCAATTAATTGTAATTCAACCATTAAGGAAATAAAGTTAAAGAAAAAAAATCTTACTTAATTTGCAACTTGCATTAAATAAAATTTGTGTAGATTTTTTCATCAAGAATTTTATCTTATATACAGTGATACCTTATGATATGTTTGAAGAATGAATATAATATATAATCTTCTTAACTAGATAAATGATAATTTGGTTACCATATTTCACCATACATACTCGTTTTGATAGTTCTAAATCACTTAAGAAGTTCTTCACTCATAGCATTTGTTTCTAAGTTTTTGTTTCAAACAATAGTATGTTTTAATGGTTTATCACTATATAGTTCTAAAGTTTGAACTCCCAACAAAAAACTCCATAAACTTATAAAATATCCTTGTGTAATGGAGTAAACCATATTTTTATTCTTCGTAAACACACAATGGTTGTACATGTAAATTTTCTTGAAAATGTTTTGGGTTAAGAAGAGATCATGCATTTTGTATAATTATCATGAAACTTGTTTTAGATCGTAAGCAAGATTTCTTCACGTGGAATTGTCTTGTTTCTCCATATATTTCTTCTTTCAGGAGACTTTATGAAAAAAGTTATATTGTTTTGGTGTTAATTAGTTGTAGGAAAATTAGATAAAAAATCACTCTAATAAACAACATCTTAATCATTATTCATAATATTTCTTTAAAATCATGATTATCCCTAGAATAATATTAAGTTTGAAAACTCATTTATTTCTCAGTGTCTTATGAATATGAAATGAATTTTTGAAGTGATCTATATTTCACATTTTGATATAAAAAAAATCTTTTACTATATATGACACATGCACATTGCAACATACTGTCTTATCCAATCATTTTCAAGACAAAGAAATCACTTTGGACATCACTAATTTATGTGCAAAATGATTATATTAGCATCAAGAAGAGTAGGGTAGTTCATTGCATGGAATTGCTTTTAGAGGCAGTGTCATTGTGTAATAGCAGCATGATCTCACCTCCATAACTAATAGGGTTTTCGATGGATCTATCATTCAATCTACATATGTTTGGTTACACGTGAAAATCAAGGCTATCAAAATAATTAGCTTTTTTTCTGTAACTTTTTCATTTTCATAAATATTATTTAATATATTTAATTGGTAGAAAACATTCTTAAAACAGGTGTATTAGTCTAAACCACATGTTGTGTGTTGTGGTATTGAATATAAAATCAAGTGGTGTGTGAGCAATAAAGAAGTGATTCCACAGTTATCTAAAAATCTGGAGTGAGGAAAAGCACTTTTCACCTTTAAAGAAATACATGTGATTGTAGTGTTTGGTTGTGTGTGGTTATAAGTGATTAAGTGGGCATGACAATAAACTTGTATATTCAATTAGCCTTGAATACACTCCCAATTCCACTTTTAAGTCACTGCTTCTCTGCTTGTGGTCCTCACACAGGTCCAGCCAACATCACTGCTCCTCTCATTTGAGTTGAAATTGTTGCAAAGTGTTAATATCAACAATCATTATAGCTTTTTCTACGATATTTTCTTAATTCCATCTCCAAACTTTTCACATTACAATAACATTATTGTTTGTAAAAGAAATTTGACAAAAATGTTCTTTATTTTAACTGATTTTATAGAAGAAAATTCTTGTATGTGTTTTATTAGTTAAGAAAAGGATTTTTTTTTTAAAAAAAAAAAATCCTTTCTGTCGTATTTTTTTTTATGACAAGTAACTCCATGTTGTTTATTAAAAATAGAAAACTGTTTTTATTTTATTTTATTAAACATATTAAAAATCATATAAGTGATTTTTTTATTAAAAAAAAGTTTAAACAAACAGATCCTGTCAATAGCTAAATTGCAGATGAAGCACGATAGCAATCGAATGATACTAAACTTGAGTTTGTAAAATAAAATCTCACATTCAAAGTTTTGTAAAAAAAAAAAAAAAAAAACATGTGATTAATGGAAGACACTCCACTAAGTGATTAATAGTCATGTTTTTGAACAAAAATTGTCATGAGGGAAGCAAGTGAATGTTTTGCACCAATTGCATATGGAATAATAAATTATTGGAAATAAATTATTATGTGTGAATGCAATATTTTATATATAAATGATCTTTGTATTTTAATTTCTTTTTTTTATTTTCTTATTTTATATTAATGCTCTTTATGGTAAATTTTTATATAATAATTTAAAAATATTATTAAAAATATAATATATATATATATATATATATATATATATATATATAAATCTCATTATATATAATTACGGATGAACATCGTCAGCAACATTTACACTGGTTCATATTTTAATTCTTTTAAATTACATTATACATGAATGTGGTTCTAGTTTTTAATAAATTACGTTTTTTTTAATTAAAGAAGTTTATTTTTTTCATTTTTTATTTAAATTTATCAAAATAATTATTTTTATTAAAAAAATCGAGGGATTTATGATAAATTTGGGATAATATAATTTAAAAGTTTTAACCCACAACTATAATAAATGATAAAAAAAATTACTATTTTTCTTTAAACTTGTGAAAAAAGTATAGATTTAACCTTTTCAATGGTAATAAATTATTACTAAATATTATATTCAAACATAAAAATTAATAACTTCATTCTATATCAATTATGATTAATTTTTCAATTTAAAAGTGGAAAGACTAAAACTAAATCTGACAGTATAGAGAATAAAGATAGATTACATTTTATTTTCAAAATAAATAATTTGTATTATAATATAATACTGATAGCTATTTTATTGAAATCTAAGTTACAACAAAGATACTGAAAATGATAAATTAAAAAAAATATAGTAGGTTAATAAATATTGTAAGACCTGAATTTTATAAAGTTCTAGTAAATAAATTATTAAAAAGTTTATAAATACGCTATTACAGTTTAGCTTTTATAAAATAAAATTTTCATTTCACTAAATATATCTTTATCTATATCTATAGAAGATTAAGTTGTGGAGTTATTTTTTTATAACATATCATATCCCAAGATAGCATGAAGCCAAGACAAGTTAGTTGGAGTCGTGGTCAAGATAGGTTTTTATTTTACTTTTATAATTGGTACAATCTTTTGTTTCTGTGTGGAATTGAGAATCTGAAATTAATATTTGTTTAATCAAGGAAAGAAAATGTTGGTTGTACAGCTGATAGTTGGACTGACTTTTATCTGTCAGAAAATTGGTATATTCTTTAATTGATTTGTTAGTAAGTGTTATCTACAAACAATATGAGTTAATTATAACATCATTTCAATTCAATTGGATATTGTTTTCAATGTCTAAATTATATGAGTTGTAAGATCAATTTTTTTTTTTTCTTCTTCTTCTAACTCCAGTGTGAGCTGGGTGCAAGTTTAATAGGGGGTGCAGGAAGTAATTGTCACCTCATTAGATTTTTTTTTTCTCGGAAACCCAGATGTCCAATTTATGATTCAGTGCATCTTAGTTGGCCTATGATTAAGTATGGACCTAGGACATTTAATTTTACACCCTATAATTTTTTCATGCAGTCCCATAAATACGAAAAATTCTCAATTTATCTTTAAAAAATTGTAATTTATATACTTTTGATTTTTAGATTGGATAATCAGAAAAATTTTTACTTTCAGATTATACAATATAAAAGTTATTTTTTACATAAAAAACTTCTGAATTGTATAATTTATGAATGTTTTACAAATTGTACATTTTAAAAACTTATTTTTTAATTGATTACACAATTCGAACATTAAAAATTACTTTCAAATTGTTCAATTCAAAACACTTATCTAACTTTTAAATTATGAAATCTATAATTTTTTTATTTTTAAATTATATAATTTATTTTTACATGAAAAACTTATGAATTGTTTAATTAAGGAGTGTCTTCAGAATTGCACAATCTAAAAAATTTTTATGCAATAAATAATTTATTAATTACACAATTCAAAATTAAAAAATTATTTCTAAAATACATGACACAATAGATAACTAAAGGTAATGACGATAATAAGAAAGTGACGAACGAAACATATTAGTCTTTTAACCATCCCCAAGGGATGTATATGGAAAATATGGGGTGCATAAAGAAATAGTCTGGGAGAGATTTCTTTGGGCCGGAACCTTACTCTCAATGTTTATTTTTATTTATTTATTTTTCTTTTAAAGTTTTTTCCGTTATAAATCGTTCAAAGAGCTCATACATATGCTTTTATGGACCAATAATCAATTATTTAGTTTAATGATCCATTTTTGGGGTCGTTAGAGAATACGCTAGACTTTTGATCTCGAAAAATAGTAGAACCTAAATATATCAGTTATTACGAAATAATAGTTAAACATTTCATTGAAATAGGTTCTTAATTCGTAAATAGCAAATTATCTGTATAAAATAATAGTTTATTTCATACTACGAAATATCTCCTCTTGGAGTACATTACAGACTTGTTTAAAAAAATAAGGATTTATGCATAGGATAATAGGGTTGTCCTAAAGATAATTTTTTTACAAAATAAAATGCCTATCATTTGATCACACATCTGACTTGGTATGAAAATTATTATAAAAACTAACAAATTTATCATGTATAGAAATTTGTAACGGGATGAAAGTGTTAAATTTGAAATACTTCTTTCTCAAATAATTATTTTATAATTAACCAAATATTGTCGATGCATAAAGAAAACGTGTCATCACAAATATCAGAGACTCAGGCCAATCCTAACAATCGCAAAACATTTATATTAGATATATTCTAAAAAAACCATCGCAGAAAAATGACAATATGGTACGAAGAAAAACATGGATCCAACAAAAAGCAGAGTCAAAGCATAATATTTGAGTCTACATATAAAGCTTGCATAAGTCAAAAAGCGAGTTCACCTATCCTGTTTCGAAACACGTAAGTTTTTTTTTTTAAATAAATATAATAAGATATTTCTTATTTATTATTTACACTAAAAGATTCATCAATTCATAAACAAGTTCAAGGAATAAAGTACAGTATCACCAATTGTGAATTATTTTTTTGTTTATATTTGTATATATACAAAACAAATTTAAAATTTATTTATTATTTTGCTTTATTATTTTTTTAGTACGCCTATTTATTTATTTGCAGTAAATGGTAACTATTTGATATTTAAATTCTTAATCAATTTAATATCATTATTACTTACACTAAATCCTTATTTTTTAGGAGGGACTGAAATATGAGATGAAAATTTTTCAATAACTTTGATGAATTTTTTTTTACCATATGCGGTCAACTCCCATACCCTTAGACATGCAGTTATGTAGGACACACACGTTGCGCGTAAATCTTATGCATGCTCATCCATTCATATGGAATGAGCCAAAATAAAGGAGATTGACTCATTTTGAATACAAAATTATATATGTGTATCCATAACATAATACTCACAATTACGACTTCTCAACTACAAATAAAACATAAATATTAATATATTTCAGATATTACGCTTGAATAACATTACAACAAACCATTTACATTAAGTGCTTACAATCTCAAATGTTTCCTTTTCTAAGATTATATGTGTGTATATATATAGATAATCTTTAAATGTATTTAAGTTTTTTATTAATATCAATTAAAAAATATTTGTCAATTTTAATCAAAAGATAACGTCAATAAGAGTTAATTGAAAAACATCATCAATAATGATGTTTTTAAATATTAATAATTATATAAGGTTCTCATTTTTTTTAATAATAGTTGAAATACTTTATCTAAATATAAAAATTAAAGTTTAATAAATTTAAATTATCTTAACTAAACAAAATATTAAAAAAATAAAATCACTCCATTTCAAAACTAATGTATTTAAAAGTTTAAAAATGATAAAATTCTTTGGGAACACGCAATGCAATGTAATTTCGTCTAGGGGAATCTTTCCCTCTTTATTATCTACTTTTGAAAACATTAATCATATATTAACATGGATGTAAATAGAAGTGGATAAAACTGTAAAGTTTCAGACTCTTTCCTTTTAAAATTACTCAAATCACTTCACAAAGTGCAGGTTTGTCATTACTTTGATATAAACTGATTTCATTAATAGTGATGTCACGTACCAAGTTTAATATTTTAAGCATTATTTGGTGTCCCTATCAAGTTGATTCACATTCAAACAAATATACATTGTTGATATTTCAAATCACCATAAATAATATACATTATTACTAGCACCACCGAACAAATACAATATTTATAAAGGGTAACTAATCATAATAAAGTTTAATGGTAAGTAACTATTCTTCCCCTTCATGTAAATGATTGTTTTCCTCAAAGATTCTACGTCCTAATAACCTTTTTTATCATTCATCTAGAGGTTTTCCCTTTTTTAACCGATAAATATCTATGACAATTACCATTCTTTATAAACTTAATCAAAATTAAACATAAAAATTTATGAGTCCTAATAACTTTATTATTTTATATAACTACTATAAATAAGAATATAACATCATAAGCAAAAAAAATATTATTATGAACAATTTAGTTTTTATACGGTCGGAACACTTCAAATACTTTTTATAATATATCTTAGTGATAAAAAAATCATAATTAACGACTTTTGACATTCATGTTAGTTTATACAATTTGACTTTAAAAAAATATCAACTGTATACATTGTTAGTAAATGAATTTACATACAATTTTCTTTTAAAGAAATTGAATGATAATATATTTTTCATCTTCCTTTATAGATTGCATTGAGAATATAGTTCAGATAATTTAATTACTTTAATTTTTTTAAAAAAATAGTTCAGTTAAAAAAATGTATGATGTAATTAACTAAACTTATAAATAGTTTAGTTCAATTTACTATTGAAAACAACTAATTTAGTTTAATTCACTTTAGTTTTTCTTCTAAACTAAATTACACGTAACCTATTATAAAAGTACCTGAATGTATTGCATGTGTGTTTTAAATAAAATTATAAAATGAAACTCGATGTCATTTCTAGCATATTCGTCTTAAAAATATCTAATTGAATAATTTAGTTTAGAAAAGTATCTTAGTTGAAAAAAAAAAACTGTTTACTTCTCGAGTTGAAAAAATAGTTTAGCTTAGAAAATAAATAGCTTAATAGCTTTTAAATAGTTGGATTAGATTCACTATTTAAAATAAATAGTTTAGATTCATTTTAAATAACCAATTTTAGTTAAATTCGTTTTATTTTTTTTTCTCATAGATGAAATTTTAGACATTTCCTTTTACATAATTTATTTTATACTTAGAATAATATCATCAAAATTTAAACTCGTATTGACATGTTTAAGGAATACAAGTAGTCACTATCATTTGCGCTAACCAATTTTATTTTATTTTTTACTTTAAGAAAAGATTAATTTTTATTTCTAATCCATCCTAAATAAATATTTGTAGTAGATAAAGATAATATATTTATTGAAAAGTCAAAATATTTACTGGAGAATAAGACTCAAGTGAAAGGGAAGGTGAATAGACGGAGTGAGGGAGATGGAACCGTGTTTATCTATCTAATTAATTTCATTATCTAGGTTGCTTTCAGTCACAGATGTAAAATGAGATATTGATTTGACAAAAGAAAAAAAAAATGGTAACGGTGAGTAATAAATGGTTCCAGTTTTTTTAGTTTTGTGGGAGAATAAGAAAGGAGCATAACACAAACAATAAAACACAAGAGGGACTAAAAAAAGAAAAGAAAAGAAGAGAAAGGGTGCGGTGTGAGGCTTAAAACTCCGCATAAATAACTTCCAAAACTGACGCTCTATCCTTTATTTCCGAATTGACTTCTTCTTCTTCTTCTTCTTCTTCCTATTTTCTCATCATCGTGTTTTCTTCATTGACCCCTCTTCCACTCCAAAAGCAGAAAATGCCTGCAACAACGGAGAACCAAGGCTCATTCCTGGGCCGAATAAGCATCCGCAGAAACCAAGTCATGTCCATGGATGGAACCCACGACCAAGAGATGGAAGACCTTGAACTTTTCCAGAAGCACGTCGGAGACCGCTTCTCCGAACTCTTATCCACCACCACCGAGGACTCCTCCGGCGACGCCCTCCTCTCCATCTCCTGGCTCCGCCGCCTCCTCGATGAGTTCCTCTGCTGCGAGGCCGAGTTCAAAGCCGTCGTGCTCATGGGCCGCGACCCCTCCCAGATCGCCAAGCCGCCGCTCGACAAGCTCCTCCCAGAGCTCCTCGACCGCGTCGTCAAATCCCTCGACGTCTGCAACGCCGTCACTCTCGGCCTCGACGCCGTCAAGAACCTCCAGCGCCTCGCCGAGATCGTGGTTGCCGCGCTCGACGTGACTCCGCTCGGCGACGGCCAGGTCCGTCGCGCGAAGAAGGCGCTCTCCGCGCTCATCGCCGCCATGGTGCACGAGGACAACGCGAACGCGAAGGGGACCGAGCGCAACCGGTCGTTCGGGCGGCGCACCGGGAACAGTTCGGGTGCTAACAGCAAGGACCGCGTGCGGTCGCTGTCGTGGACGATGGCGCGGAACTGGTCGGCGTCGAAGCAGATCCACGCGATGATGTCGAATCTTGCGGCGCCTCGCGGCGCGGAGTCTTCGGGATTGGCGCAGCCTGTTTATATAATGAGCACTGTGCTGGTGTTCGTGATGTGGGCTTTGGTGGCGGCGGTTCCGTGCCAGGAGAGGAATGGGCTGGGGACGCACTTTCCCCTGCCGAGGCAATTGGGCTGGGCCCAGCCCATGATTGGGTTGCAGGAGAAGATCGCGGAGGAGTGGAAGAAGAAGGAGAAGAAGGGGAACGTGGGGTTGTTGGAGGAGATGCAGAGGATGGAGAAGCTGGGGCAGTCGCTGATCGAGTTCGCTGATTCGTTTCAGTTTCCCCCCGAAACGGAGCGTTTGGATGAGATGAAGAAGAACGTTGAGGAGTTGGCCGAAATTTGTAAAAAAATGGACGAAGGCTTGGAACCCATGCAGCAGCAGATTAGGGAGGTCTTTCACAGGGTTGTGAGGAGCAGAACCGAGTTTCTCGTTATCTTGGACCAAGCTGGGAAGTTGTCTGCACCCGCGGTTTAAATTTTTTTTTTATCATACATTTCCACCTTTTTTTTCTCTTTTTACTTCTTTATATTTTTTTTGCCCTTTTTAACCCCATAGATCTTAAAGGTTGCTGTTGGTGATTGACCTTTTTGGGTTAAGTTTATATTCTTTCCAGGTACCTCAAGCCTTAATCATTTTTCATCTCTTTCTCTTCATTTTTGCTTTTTAATTGTATTTTCTTTTTATTTTTCTTTTTTAAAATCTTTTCTTATAATGTTTTAGTATGTAAAAAATGAATTGTAACAAAGGATGAAATCACTTAATGATTACAACAACAAAGTTGCTTAGACCTTATATAGTAACTAAAAATGTATTGGATTTGCAAGTTAAGATGAGAAAAAGTGATTTTAAATAAAAAGGAAATGTCATGGATGTGTAGTGGCATATACCTGGCTCTTACATTCCCACAACTAAGGATGCTCAAGTTCGAGTGTTTATGTCAAGTAGCTCACTAATAAGACGTGCAAGACATCACTCCATATCTGACCATTATTTCTTTAATATTTGTTTCAAGAAAATTTTTGCAACATATTTAACACTGAAGAACAAGAATAAAATATATATATATATATATATATATATATATATATATATATATATATATATATATATGTTTCTTTTATACATCACATCTTATATACATATGCAAGTTTTAAGTTCTTGCTCATGTTAACGTCACCCATTACATTATTACTGAAGAATACCTAGGAAAAAATTGAGTTTTCTTTTGCACAAATAACCATAAGCATTTGAGAACAATAGAAAAGAAAACTAACTGTTATAGTTTGTAAGAAAAAATAACCACTCTAAATATATATTTTTTTAAAAATAGACATCTTAAATTTACATTTTATTTCAATTAATTCCCAAACATCAGACATTTTAAACATTATTTTTTATATTTCATCCATAAATGTCTAGAATTTTAATTTTATCCTGACCCCTAAAACTTATCAATCTTTTATAAATAGTGTTTTCTAATAAGTTTGAATTAAAATATAGTAAAAATAATAATTTGGAAAACAATGTTGTTAATGATACAATTTTGTATACTGTGATTCAGTTTAAATACATTTTTTTAAGGAATATTTATGAAAAATTGATGAGTTTTAAAGATTAATTTGAATAAAACTAAAAGGTCAGGCTTTATTTAGAAAAAAATGAAATTTAAAAAATAATTGGAACAAAAAAAGTTCAAGATATTTATTTGAAAATAAGATAAAGTTTACGATCACTTAAAAAAAATAAATTTAAAATATTTATTAATAAAAAAATTAGGGGAGTTAAATACTTGTTAACAAATAAAGATACGATAAAGTGTTTTTGATTCGAAATGCACGAATTAAGTTATTCGCACAATTTAACAAATTATGCAATGATTTATATATTTGTTAAAGAAAAAGTGTGCTATTACTTTAATATTATCATTGAAAAAACTTTTCAGATATTTTGCATACACACTGTCAAAGTGACCCGAATAATGTACTAGAGTGTTTCAAATAATAATAGAAAAAAATATGAATTGAGCTTTGTTAGGTACTAGCCGAGACCCGGGCGTATGCAGCAGTCGAAAATTTGAATAAAACATATGCATGTTATTGAAAAAAAAAATATGTATAACAATAAATTTGTTGTTATGCGAAGAATATTGTAATTTATGCAAGAAAACTTTATATTTAATAATTATTCCAACTACATAATTACAAAAGGAGTATTTTTTTCATATGTAAAAATATAAGTTTAGAACTTTTAATTTAACTAATATTGATTGAAAATATTATAGGATTCGGTATATTAATGGATTATATATTTAATGTCAGTATTTTAAATCTACTACCTTTTTAAATAATTATAGTCAACACCATAAAAAAATTGATACATTGTAGTGTCTTTTGTTGTTATTGAAATCAATATATATATATATATAAGAATAAAATTTGTTATTCACAAGGAATATAGTAATTTGTACGGAAAATATTTTATATTAAAAATTTCTATAGTTACGTAATGATTTAAGGTCTATTTATTTGTATGTAAAATTGTCATTTGGACATTTTGAACTAATATAGGTTAAAAAATATATTAAAATTTAGTATATTATTAGATTGAATATTTAATATTTGTAGTTAAAAGTTATAGACTTTTGTAGGTATGATAATTAAATGATGATTCTTTTAGTATAAAAGGAGTAGCTATAAAAATGATGTTATTATCTATAACGTAAGTTAAAGTTACACGTAATAAGTTCAAGATATATATATATATATATATATATATATATATATATATTATATTTATTATCTTCTCTGTGAATGTTCAAATAAATGTTGTTTTGTTTCTTCTATTATTTAAAGAAAAGGTAAAAATCAAGTAATGTAAAATTTTCCTAACTTAAATGGCCAATATAAAATCTTAAATTTCATTAACTTGATGGAACCTATTCTATCATAACTAAAATTTTTTCTTTTAGAGTTTGAAACTTACATGTTTGAATAGTTGAGAGAAAATTCTTTGAAATTTTGACTATATCAAGTTTATCGACAGATAAAATTACGTAAAAACAATTGATAGAATTCATTTGCTTATTTTTATGACTTGTATTGTTAATCAATAATGTTTTTTGCTTTTTGTTTAAGTGGAACTGAACGATGATCAGTTTCAGTTTGTCATGTACCATTTTTTGTTACCACTCAGTTTCAAAATTATTTAATAACTTAATTTCAATTTCTGTTACACTTGTTTTTATTTTTTTTTTCATTTTCATTGTTTAAACCGGAAAATGTTTTTAAATTATAACTTCCAAATTTACATACTGTACACATTGCCTCCGACTAAAAACTGTTTTTATTTGTAAAACCAAAAAAGGAATTTTCAAATTTGAGAAATAAAAAAATACATTGATTTAAGAAGTTAAGAACGTATTTAGAGTACAATGCATAAATTTGGTCAAAATTATTTTAGTTTATATATTTAAAAAATGTTTATACATTTCTAATTAAAAAAGAAGTGAGCTATAAGATTACAAGTTTTTAATAGGAATTTAGATTTGAAGTTTTTAAATGAAATGGTTTAATTGTCCTGTTAAATGAAAATGATTTAATTTTACCCAACATCTTGAGAACGTTCATTTCATTTTACCCAAGAATCACAAAAAAAAAAAAAAAAGGAAGAGAAAAAAAAAAAAAAAAAAAAAAAAAAATGGAAGAGAAAAAAAAAAAAACGAAGAAAAAGACATGTGAGAAAAATTTTGAAACTGAAACAGAGTAATGGACAAGGGAATAGCAGAAAAGATTAAATTATCTTTAAAAATTCTCTTCCTTAGCCTTTTTCTTATTCCATTACACTTGCAACCTATTAATTGACCCAACATTTGCGTAAATTTACAAATATACCAACAAATAGTATAAAACTTTTAAAGTCCCACAAAGTATTCTGATATTTTATTTTTACATAGAAAGTAAAATTGTTATTGCATATTTATTGAAGATTATGAAAATGTTATATTCAATAAACTTTAATGTCTGCTAAGTACATAAGCTAAAATCACCTCACAAATTTACTTTTGAGAAATTTACTTTCTACAAGATATGGAGGATTAAAACTTAAAACTAAGATCTTTTTTATTTTTTTTTTCTAAAAACTAGAGTTTTTGATAAAATCAGTAGAGCTAAATGCTTTTTATTTTGTTTTTTAACCATTTTATTTTATAGTAAATATGTACCAACTTTATCATAAATAAATTTCCTGTCAAACCCTAAATCATATTATTTTGAGTAGGTAACAAATAAATTTATCTTGAGAAAATTTAAAATGAACTCATTCTTACTTTAATTCTCAAACTAGACTGGTGTATGTGTTTTCAATATGAAACAGTTCTACATTTCTTTCTCTCTTTTTTATTTTATTTTATTTTCTACAAAATTTGGAAAGATGAGGTCAAATTTCGACTCTAGAGAAGTAAATTTTAATCTGATATTTTCAATTTTTTTTTAAAAAACAAGGAAAAGAAGATCGGTGATACTATTTACAGTTGATAATTCAACTGTTTTGAATTATCAAGTTGTGATGAGTAATTTAGTATAGTTGACAAATTAAAGTGAAATGAGTTTATTTAGATGGTTTTTTTTTTTTTAAATGGGTTTATTTTGATAAAAAATTCTCACCTATTCGCATTGTAAATTTGAAGTGCATAACTTATTTAAGATAATCTTACGTACTATAAAAATAAAGGACTTATTTATAAATATTCTGTCTATACTCACATATAAGTAAACATTTCATAACTACTAAAAACAATATTTAAATTTATTTAATATTTTAATTTGATATAATATAGGAGTATATTTTCCAAATTATCCTTAATGAATAGTTTTTAAAATTAAATATGATAGTAGTTTTGAAATAAGATCATTTTGAGATTTTAAATTTGTTTATATTTTAATTCATTAAATGTGACTATCTCTTTCTTTAACTGAGTTTAAAAGTGTACTTTTATATATGAGTTCAAACTCGACAAAGATAATAATAACATAAATTTAAAACATCAAAGTTTTTTGAAAAGGCACAACTCATACATAACTATGTCTTTTAACTATAATTGAAAAACATTAATCTTCATTTCTTAATTGGGAATATGTTTATTGAAAAGATTAATCATAAATACATTAATAATGTTTGTTGAAAAGATTAACCATAAATCTATTAATAGTATTTATTAATAATGTTTATTGAAAATATTAATCATAAATCTACTAGTAATATTTATCAATAGTGTCTCATTCTTGGTTAGAGTAATATAGTAGTAATTATACTGCAATATATTTTAATAAGTATTGTATGGATTATTTAAAATTATAAAATTGAAACTTATACTACATATTGATAACATTCTATATCCTCATCAAGAAGGAGATGGTACTCTTTAATGATCTATCATAACATCTTGCAACTACTATTTTTTGAAGATTTATACATAAACACTTATAATAGAAAATTATCTAAATCTTTGTCTAATACTGAAGTTTTGAAAAATGGTCGTTTTTTAGTGTTTTGATTTTGAAACCTAAACTTGTATTTTAAATATTTTGGATCGTAACACCCTTTTATTATTTCATATAGTTCATAAAGTTTAAAAAGACTATTGTTATAAGATTAGTTAAAGTGATTGTTTGGACAAGAAAAAAAAGTTTAGATTTATTGGGAAGAAAATAATAAATATTCGGTGTAAAACTTGTTTGCACCAAAACATCAAAGTTTTCAAGAACTCAATGATTAAGATCATTCAGTACAAAAACATCTTATTTTTTTTTCATTGGAAAAAAGGTCTTTTATCTATTAAAATATATTTCAAGTGTGATTTTTTTTTTGAAAAACATAATTTAAACCTTCTTATTCCGCTAGCACTTTTTCAAGTACTATTGCAAAACATACATTTTAATAAACTGATGTAAAAACTTTAAACAATAAACATCATTAATTTGGTTTAAAACTTCACTTAAGTTTACTTAAATATATAATAGATACTAAGTTTAACATTTTTATGTGAAATTTAATGTAATGGGATATTATTAACCCAAAGTTAAACTCACTTTACAATTTAGTAGGTAATTATTATTTTAACTTAAGCATAGGGGTTTTTGTTGTAATTTTGAGAAAAAATGAGGGGCAAGGTCAATGGATACCTTCCGTAAAAGAGTCACCGCAGGGAACAGGACCCTACACATACCTTGTTTTTGGCGCACACACAACACACCCTTCTTTCACTCTGTCAACTACAAAACCTTACCCATAAAAAAAAAAACCTAAGACACTTTTTTTTTTTTATAAAAAAAGGGAAAAAAATGGTTAGGGTTTGACCCAAAATCGCACAATCGCGTGCGACCCACACAGTGGAATCCCACACACCCATTCGGACAACAACAGCAGTATCAATTCATCATCATCTTCTTCGTTTCTCTCCTTTTCCTAACCGGGTTTTTGGTTTTTCCGATCCATGCTCGCGATTTTCTAGAGAGAGAAAATCGACGCCACTTGGAGAGAGAAAGAAATGGTGGACGGACGCTGAGGGGTTTTCACGCGGAGGGAAAACCGAAAGATTCTCTTTTTCTCTGTGTTGCTTGAAATTTGGAGGGATTTGGGGTTTTCTTTTTTCCGTTTGTGGGGTCTCTCTTTTTTATTTTTCCTAAAATTGAATTGGGTTTATTTTATTCTGGGAGTTTGTAGTGAGAGTGATCTGATTTAGGGGGGTTTTTCGCTGGCACGTGTGTCATTGAAATTGTGAGATAGTTTACATGCAATCCGGTGGTGGGTCCGGCCGGAACCCCGGAGTGGGGAGGGCGGTGACGTCGTCGGCCGCGGCGTCGCCGACTTCTTCATCTTCGGCGTCGCAGTTGGGGTTGGACTCTATGCAGCAGCAGCAGCAACAACAGCAGCAGATGGGTTCTAGGCAGGTGTGAATTTTGGGTTTTAGCGAATTTCGTTGAATATTGTGGAGAACATGTTACTTTGACGAGTGATGTTGGTGCTTAGTGTTGTGTGTATGAAAAGGTGATGCTAGTTTTGTGGGTTTTGATTTGAACTTTGTTGACTTGAAATAGTTGCTGTGGGGTTTTGGGAATTGGGAGTGCCGTGCATGTTGGAAATTGTGTTGTAGTGAGATTTTGTGTGTGTGTGTTGTTATGACAACCTCGTACTTGTCTGACCTGGTTTGTCGGGTTTGTGGTTGTTTATTTCAAGAGCATTTAATTTTTGAGGTGTACAGGAGGAGTCAAACTAGGCATGTTTTAATTTAGGAGAATGTGCTGGAAAGAGCAGTGAACTTGGGTGCGAATGAGTGTTGCTGACTTTGTCACTTTTTTCACTCAAGTTTCCTTTCTATGGCAGCAATGTCTGAACCTTGGCGTGTTGTTTGGAATTTTTTAACTTATTGCTTTTTTTTGCATTTATTTTATGTTCTTGTGTGACGTTTAATTAATGGCCAACTTAACTATATTCTCCGGATTCCTAGATTTTACTTTTAGAACGACGGTTATGAAACATCTGGGTAGTAAAACTTGAGGTACGTATTTTGGTTTAAACCCAACACCCCCCTCTCAGGTGCTACATTGTTGTGGTTGTTGCTTAAAGATCGTTGATGTAGATTACAACCAGACAGGCTCAAGTTGAAATTGTTAAAAGTGTTGTGTTGTCAGCTTCTGCGCTGTTAATCTTAGCCTTAATTGTTTCTGCTGCCTATCACTGACGGTTATGTGTAGTGAAACCTTAGTAATGTCATAAATTTCAAATTGTCTGTTTCTTGTGGCTCTTAGTTTTGTATCTAATGGGAAATTTGTCATTATAACGATTTATTTCTCAACATGTCGTGATCATTAATATATGCCCTGATTTTCTGCATGTTTTGTGGTCATGGTGGTTAGGGATTTGGTAGAAGTCATAATCATGGTTTTGCTTCTGTTTCATGTTTGGTTTTCTCTTATGTATTGTAAATAGCCTACTTAAAATTCCATGATTTTTTCTTTCCGACCTTTGTTTTTTAAAATCGTCGTCTGTGAATATTGTGAATCCTTGAACCAAATGACCTTGTTATACTTATAAGAATTTCTTTATATTCTTGTCTGTTTTGATATCAATGAACATTGCACTATTATTTTGTATTTGTTGTTTTTGGTGCAAACCTTTCCACTTAGTGATGGGTGTTACAGAATTGTGACTTTTACATAACTGTGTACATGTGCAGTCATTTCAACAGCAACTGCTTAGAAAACCCGAAGGGAACGAAGCGTTTTTAGCTTATCAAGCAGGGCTTCAAGGGGTATATGGGAGCAACAATTTCTCATCTCCTAGTGCCATGCAACTGCCTCAGCAGTCTCGAAAATTGCATCTTGGGTCCAACCAAGAAACCCAGCTAAGGGGTCAAGGTATTGAGCAGCAGATGCTAAATCCTGTCCATCAAGCATACCTTCAATATGCACTCCAGGCCGCACAACAAAAGTCTACTTTGGGAATTCAATCACAGCAGCAAACTAAAATGGGAATGTTGAACTCTGCATCTCTCAAGGAACAGGAGATGCGTATAGGAAATTTGAAAATGCAGGAAATTATGTCTATGCAGGCAGCTAATCAAGCTCAAGGATCATCTTCTAGGAATTCATCTGAGCTTGTTGCTCGTGGGGAGAAGCAAATGGAGCAAGGACAACAAATAGCACCTGATCAGAAGAGTGAAGGAAAGCCTTCAACCCAGGGACCAACTATTGGTCATTTAATTCCTGGGAATATGGTAAGACCCCCCATGCAAGCACCAGAAACACAGCAGGGCATCCAAAATGCTGTAAACACCCAGATTGCGGTATCTGCACAATTGCAGGCTATGCAGGCATGGGCACGTGAACGTAATATTGATTTATCACATCCTGCAAATGCGCACTTAATGGCACAGCTCATCCCACTGATGCAGTCAAGGATGGCTTCACAATCAAAGGTCAATGAGAGCAACATTGGTACTCAGTCATCACCTGTTCCTGTTTCAAAGCAGCAGGTTACTTCTCCAGCAGTTGCAAGTGAGAGTTCAGCACATGCCAATTCTTCGAGTGACATGTCTGGGCAGTCAGGTTCTTCAAAAGCCAGGCAGACAGTTCCACCCAGCCATCTTGGCTCAACAACAAATGCTGGTATAGCCGGTAACTCCAGTGACATGGCAACACAACAATTCAGTGTTCACGGTAGAGAATCTCAAACCCCTCTAAGACAGCCAGTAGCAGTTGGAAATCGAATGCCCTCTATGCATTCTCAGCAGTCTTCTGCCAACACGAACTTAGGTGCAGACCATCCATTGAATGGAAAAACTTCATCATCTGGTCCAGAACCTCCTCAAATGCAGTACGTCAGGCTGTTAAACCAATCTGCTTCTCAGGCTGGGGGTCCATCAAATGAAGGGGGTTCAGGAAATCTTGCCAAATCTCAAGGACCACCATCTCAGATGCCTCAGCAAAGAACCGGTTTTACAAAACAGCAGCTACATGTGCTAAAAGCACAGATACTGGCATTTAGGCGGCTGAAGGTTGAATCCTTTGTTTTTTTGTTTCTTATTCTGCTGTCTGTGTGCATCTTTCTGCCTTATGTCTGTGTATACTATTTATGTGGTCCTTGAAAAGATGTCCTGTGCATAATCAATTTCCTTTTTCTGTTGGTTTGTAGAAAGGGGAAGGTACTCTGCCTCAAGAACTTCTCAGGGCTATTGTTCCACCATCTCTTGAGACACAGGCACAACAGCCTAATCCTGCTGTAGGAGGACAGAACCAAGACAAATCTACTGGAAATATTCTGGCAGAACAAGCAAGCCACATTGAATCCAATGCCAAGGAGTCACAGTCTGTCCCTGCTATTAATGGTCAAAGTTTTTTAAAGCAGGAATCATTTGCCAGAGATGAGAAATCCATTATACCCCCAGTCCATGTTCAAGCTGGTGCACCACCTGTATCAAAGGAATCTGCTCCAACATTATCTGCTGGAAAGGAAGAGCAGAAATCAGCTGGATCCTCTGTTACGTTGAACCAGGACAGTGAACGTGGAAACAACACTACTTCTGTTAGAAACGAGTTAGTATTAGATAGGGGAAAGGCTACTGTGTCACAGGCTCCTGTATCTGACGCAATACAAATTAAGAAACCTGCACAAACTAGCACTGTTTCCCAGCCAAAGGATGTGGGATCGACTAGAAAATATCATGGACCTTTATTTGATTTTCCTTTCTTTACTAGGAAACATGACTCTTTTGGTTCATCGATGATGCTAAATAACAACAATTTGTCACTGGCATATGATGTCAAGGATCTTCTTTTTGAGGAAGGAATGGAAGTACTTAACAAGAAAAGGACAGAAAATTTAAAGAAGATCGAAGGTTTATTGACAGTAAACTTAGAGAGGAAAAGAATTAGGCCAGATCTTGTTTTGAGGCTGCAAATCGAAGAGAAAAAGCTTCGCCTTGTAGATCTTCAGGCACGGTTAAGGGATGAGATTGATCAACAGCAACAAGAGATAATGGCAATGCCGGATAGGCCATATCGAAAGTTTGTCAGGCTGTGTGAACGTCAGCGCATGGAGCTTGCTAGACAAGTGCAGGCATCTCAGAGAGCAGTAAGGGAGAAGCAACTCAAATCGATATTTCAGTGGCGCAAGAAGCTGCTTGAGGCTCACTGGACCATCCGTGATGCCCGTACTGCCCGCAACAGGGGGGTTGCAAAATATCATGAGAAGATGTTGAGGGAGTTCTCAAAACGGAAGGATGATGACAGAAACAAAAGACTGGAAGCCTTAAAAAACAATGATGTTGACAGATATAGGGAGATGTTGCTGGAGCAGCAAACTAGCATCCCTGGTGATGCTGCAGAGAGATATGCTGTTCTTTCAACTTTCTTAACCCAGACTGAAGAGTATCTACACAAGTTAGGAAGTAAGATAACGGCTGCTAAAAGTCAACAGGAAGTGGAGGAAGCAGCAAAAGCTGCTGCAGCTGCTGCACGATTGCAGGCATGCTTCTTTATGTCACTTTCTCCTCTACTTCTGATGTTTTATGAAGTCTTCATGTTTGTTTACCTGCTTTTTCTATAAAAATTAGTTTGTAGGGTGTTTGAACATATTCTTTTAGAGTTTTTGCATGCCTCTGATCCATATTTTGTTTTTGACAAAAGGGTCTTTCTGAAGAAGAAGTCAGAGCAGCTGCAGCTTGTGCTGGAGAGGAAGTGATGATTAGAAATCGGTTTCTGGAGATGAATGCTCCTAGAGACAGTTCGTCTGTCAACAAGTGCGTTTTTTTTAGTCTATTTTTAGATTCCTTTTTGACTTTTTGTGCAAATTCTTGAGGGCAGGTGTATTTTGGTGAGACTTGTTTGCTTGAAATGTGTTTGTGATCTTCTTATGTATCTTAACCTAAATGTTTTGAAAAGGTTCTGTAACTATTATTTTAAAACATTTTTTATTGGTTTGTATAATTATGCATGTGTTGTTTGAATGATAACCACTTTGGCTACTTTTCAGATATTACAACCTTGCTCATGCTGTGAGTGAAACAGTCATAAGGCAACCATCAATGTTAAGAGCTGGAACATTGAGAGACTATCAGCTTGTAGGTTGCTACATTATATGAAGCAATTACTCTTATAATTGATTTCTCTATAATGTCTTCCTGAGCAAGTTTCCAAGATTTTGATACATTATTCTTTTCAAGGTTGGTTTGCAATGGATGCTTTCGTTGTATAACAACAAGTTAAATGGAATTTTGGCGGATGAGATGGGTCTTGGCAAAACTGTGCAGGTTAGTATTATGGTTTGTTTTTTCTCTTGCTTAGATTGGGAAGAACGTTTTATCATTATTTTTATTGTTTTTGCAGTTAAGTGACTTCATAGTTTATTGTTAAGTTTGTTATGTCATTACAATGGATAGATTAGATGTTCGTTTGTATTTGTAAAGGTAATATTAATTATTTACTGTAGTACTTGTGCCCTCCTTCATTAACTTGTATTTTTTTCTCACCAGGTTATGGCATTGATTGCTTACTTGATGGAATTTAAAGGAAACTATGGCCCACATCTTATAATAGTACCAAATGCTGTTTTGGTTAACTGGAAGGTGAACTTCCAATTTATCATTTGATGGATATTTCTTTTTCTGTTATCGTATTTTTTAACATGGAAATTTATGTTCATTATGCAGAGTGAGTTTTATAATTGGTTGCCATCTGTTTCTTGCATTTTTTATGTTGGAAGCAAGGATCACCGGTCAAAGTTATTTTCCCAAGTGAGTGTGCCTTAACTAATTACTTAAAATGTTCAGAGTATTCTGTTATTCATTGATGAATTTTCTTTTAGGAGGTTTGTGCTATGAAATTTAATGTCCTTGTGACTACTTACGAGTTCATCATGTATGACCGGTCAAAACTATCAAAAATCGACTGGAAGTATATCATAATCGATGAAGCACAGAGAATGAAGGATAGAGATTCTGTTTTAGCTCGTGACCTTGATAGATATCGTTGTCAAAGACGTCTGCTTTTGACAGGAACACCATTACAGGTCAGCTTTGCTTTAACACCATATGCCTTATAGTAAGGGGTAATTAATGCCTTGGGTGTATGTGGTCATTAATTTCTAAGTTATTGTTTGCCAGTTAGACCAAACACTACCAGTTCGATCATCAAGTCTGCAGTTTATTTTTCTTGTTCAGCTTGTGCTTCCTTTTATAACAAAAGTTCCTTTACATTTTCCAAATACACTCACAAGAGTAGTTGCTGTTTTACTTGCTGAACTAGTAGTTAAGAATTAACCTGCATTGGAACCTGTACAATTTAGGCTCTTATTTAGATATCCTCAAGATATGTTTTTACTTCATTCCATATATGAGAGATTATGTTCTGCAGTTTCCTTTCTGGGTGATGAGGACATGTAAGGCATTAGTGGAAAAATTATACGGAACCATTTAAAAAACCAATGTTAAGAATATTTTGATCCCATTAACATGGCAGCAATTTTTGATTTAATTGTTATCAAAGAAAAAAAAAATTCAGTTCCAGTGTACAACTGCTTTCCATTTCGTTTTTTTGTCTGCTGAATTTATTACATTTAGGGAGGGTTTATGTTTAGCAAATTAAAAAAGTGTCCCATATATGGACCAACAATATTTTATCTTTTATCCCTATTCGTGACCGTTATTTTCAATTCAGTGTGCATCTACATCTTTTGCTGTAGCTTCGTACCAATCTCACTGTTGTTAAGACATGAGATTGAAATTTGAAATTGAGTGTTAGAAATAGGGACCAAACATATATTTAAGCCAAAAATTCAAATATGCTGCAGTAGTGTTTGTTGCCAATTAGGAATAGTGAACTTGATGACAAGGCTAAATTTAGTTTTAACAAAGCTATTGGTCTGAGTTTTGTATTGGGTTGTGAGGCTAAGCATGGTACTAGGCCAATTAATTGTTGTATTTTTTTCATATAGTTCTTTTTTGTCCCAAGTTAGTTAACATTTCAGATACTCTTATTGTATATGTTTGTATTTTTAATTTTAATTACATCAAAAGTGTGAATAAGTTCTCCTGTCAATTTTATTTCTGATTATGTTAGTTGTGCTTCTTTAGCCAGTAACTGGTAATGTGGTTAAAGTTTAGAGCCTTGAGGTGTATGTTGTACATGACTATATACTGTCAAGATGATGCCAATGGACAAATCATATAGATACGAGATGCAGTGTAAATTTTGTTGATCAAATCATGAGTGTTCTGTTTTATGTCTCTGCAGAATGATTTGAAAGAACTCTGGTCTCTCTTAAATTTACTTCTTCCTGAAGTTTTCGATAATAGGAAAGCCTTTCATGATTGGTTCTCTAAACCATTTCAAAAGGAAGGTCCCACTCAAAATGTAGAGGATGATTGGCTTGAGACAGAGAAAAAAGTTATTATTATCCATCGACTTCATCAGATTCTGGAGCCTTTCATGCTCAGGCGTCGGGTTGAAGATGTTGAAGGCTCCCTTCCGCCAAAGGTGTGATTATAGCCCCCAAACTTATGCACTTGCTCATAATCTGTTTTCTCAGTGCTAATAGTGATGTTTCATTGCAGGTTTCCATAGTTTTAAAATGTAAAATGTCAGCCGTCCAAAGTGCCATTTATGACTGGGTCAAATCGACTGGTACCCTTCGTCTTGATCCTGAGGATGAGAAACGCAAGCTTCATAGGAATCCAGCATATCAGGTGAAGCAATATAAAACTTTAAACAACAGATGCATGGAGCTGCGTAAGACTTGCAATCATCCATTGCTTAATTACCCATTTTTCAGTGACCTATCCAAGGATTTCATTGTAAGATCTTGTGGAAAATTGTGGATCCTGGATAGGATTCTCATAAAACTTCAGAGAACTGGGCATCGAGTGCTACTTTTCAGTACCATGACAAAACTTCTAGACATCTTGGAAGAATATCTACAGTGGCGAAGACTTGTTTACAGAAGAATTGATGGGACAACAAGTTTGGAAGACCGTGAATCAGCTATAGTGGACTTCAATAGCCCTGATTCAGATTGTTTCATCTTTCTGCTTAGTATTCGAGCTGCTGGACGAGGGCTCAACCTTCAGTCTGCTGACACGGTTGTCATCTATGATCCTGATCCAAACCCTAAAAATGAGGAGCAGGCTGTGGCTAGAGCACATCGTATTGGACAGACAAGAGAAGTCAAAGTTATATATATGGAAGCTGTTGTTGACAAAATCCCTAGTCATCAGAAGGAGGATGAGCTGAGAAGTGGAGGCACTGTTGATATGGAGGATGAACTTGCAGGTAAGGACCGCTACATTGGGTCCATTGAGAGCCTCATAAGGAACAATATTCAACAATATAAGATAGATATGGCTGATGAAGTTATTAATGCTGGACGGTTTGATCAAAGAACAACACATGAAGAGAGGCGATTGACATTGGAGACATTATTACATGATGAAGAAAGGTATCAAGAAACTGTCCATGATGTTCCCTCACTACAGGAGGTAAATCGCATGATTGCTAGAAGTAAAGAGGAAATTGAACTGTTTGATCAAATGGATGATGAATTCGATTGGATTGAAGAGATGACACGATATGATAATGTGCCTAAGTGGCTTCGAGCCAATACAAGAGAAGTAAATGCTGCTATTGCTGCTCTATCAAAAAGACCATCAAAGAACACTTTATTGGGTGGTAATATTGCCATGGAATCAAGTGAATTGGGTACTGAAAGAAAAAGAGGACGACCCAAGGGAAAAAAACATCCTAATTATAAAGAGTTGGATGATGAAATTTTGGAATACTCTGAAGTAAGCTCTGATGAAAGGAATGGATATGCACATGAAGAAGGGGAAATAGGAGAATTTGACGATGATGGGTATAGTGTGGCTGATGGTGCTCAGACTATTGATAAAGATCAATTGGAAGATGGTTTGCTTGGTGATGCTAGATTTGAATTTCCTCAATCCTTAGATAGCGCTAGAAACAATCAGATGGTTGAAGAAGCTGGTTCCTCAGGGTCATCCTCGGACAGTCAAAGATTGACACAGGTGGTATCACCATCAGTCTCCTCTCAGAAATTTGGTTCCCTCTCTGCATTAGATGCCCGGCCAGGTTCCATTTCAAAAAGGATGGTATGTGGCTAATGGCTATACTTGGGATCTTATATTTTTTTGTTTTCACTGATTCTTTTGTTCTATCTCACTATTATTAAATATTTTGTGACGATTTTTGTCACAGACAGATGAGTTAGAGGAAGGCGAAATTGCAGTATCTGGTGATTCTCACATGGACCATCAACAGTCTGGAAGTTGGATACATGATCGTGAGGAAGGTGAGGATGAACAAGTTCTGCAGAAACCAAAGATTAAACGGAAACGCAGTCTTCGTGTTCGACCTCGACACCCCACTGAAAGACCTGAAGAAAAATCTGGTAGTGAAATGGCATCTCATTTGGCAGTCCAATCAGACCACAAATATCAAGCGCAACTTAGGACTGACCCAGAATCCAAAGCACTTGGTGACTCAAATGCCAGCAGGCATGAACAAAACACACCGTCATTAAAAAATAAACGAACTTTGCCTTCAAGAAGAGTGGCCAACACATCCAAATTACATGGATCACCGAAGTCTAGTCGTTTGAATAGCATGTCTTTACCTTCACAAGATGGTGGTGAACACTCCAGAGAAAGCTGGGAAGGGAAACCTATTAGTGTTAGTGGATCTTCAGCTCATGGCACTAAGATGACTGAAATTATCCAGAGAAGGGTATGTTATGTGTCTTGAGTTGATTAATGTTGTGTCTTTTTCGACAGTGGTCATGTTTGCTTATGAAGTGAATCTTACTGCTTCCATACAATGAGAACAAGCAGAAATCTATTAGTTTACTTAATCTACTGCAGTAACATAATAAAAACATAATGTATGGTTGCCAATAAGGGTTTGTCCACTCTGCTGAATTAACAACGTTGTTTGGGGTTCAATTCTTGCTCGTATTCCTACATTGGTTGATCATTTACTAGTATGAGTCCTTGTTGAGGCTTATGGCATGCCCTAACCTAGTAATGGGGAAACTTCCCCTTCCCCCAAAAAGACTAAATTGCTGAGGTATCTTTACAGGCTATAATCTGAAAAACATTTGACTTTCATTTCCATTTTCTGACTAGACTTATTTGCAGGCTATAAAAGTTTATTCTCAATTTTCATGTCGGCTCATCTACTAAAAAGTATTTAAACTCATGTCTTTTCTGTTCTGGCAGTGCAAAAATGTAATTAGTAAGCTGCAAAGGAGGATAGACAAGGAGGGCCATGAGATTGTACCTCTGTTAACGGATTTGTGGAAGAGGATTGAAAATTCTGGAAACAGCCTGTTAGATCTACGAAAAATTGATCAACGAATTGATAAATTTGAGTATAATGGAGCAACAGAGCTTGTATTTGATGTGCAGTTCATGTTGAAGAGTGCAATGCATTTTTATGGTTTTTCACATGAGGTTAGGTTTCTTACCCGTATCTGAACTGTATTAGCTTTTGATGGAAGCTGTTGCACTAACTGCCCTCTCGAGATGGAAACTAATCAGTTCTGAAAAACTACTTAGCATTTTTAAATCCCGGTTAGTTAAGCGTAGCGGCCAGGTTAAAAAACGCCATTGCGAGATAGCATGTAGCGGATAGCCACTATTTTGAAATTTTTTTATAGTTTATATAATCTATATCGTATGCATATAAATTTTAATCGTTTATGTTTTTACATCAAGCAAAGGAAAAATCTATCCAAATGAAAAATCCTGGTTCTGATGCTCATGATGTTCAAGATTACTGTTGTAGATAATGTGATTAAGATTATATGATCTCTGCTAATTCCCTGTAGAATTTATACAAAATATTTGGTGAATGTTAACGAGTATTGTTTTCCCCAGGTAAGAACTGAAGCAAGAAAGGTTCATGATCTCTTTTTTGATATCCTGAAAATCGCCTTTCCTGATACGGACTTTCGAGATGCAAGAAGTGCACTTTCTTTCTCGGGTCAAGCTGCTACTGGTGCAGTAGCATCCCCAAGGCAAGCGTCTGGTAGCCAAAGCAAGAGGCACAGGCTGATAAATGAAATGGAAACTGAGTCATACCCTTCACAGAAGTCACTGCAACGTGGATCAGCTTCCAGTGGTGAAACCAACAGGATCAAAGTCCATTTGCCACCGAGGGAATCAAGAACTGGAAGCGGTGGGGGCAGCAGCACCAGGGAGCAACCTCAGCAGGAGGATTCTTCACTGCTGGCTCATCCAGGTGAACTGGTTGTATGCAAGAAGAGAAGAAATGACAGGGAGAAATCTCTGGCAAAATCCAAGACTGGTCCTGTGTCACCATCTAGCATGAGAAGTCCAGGGTCATTGAAGGATGCCAGGTTGACCCAACAGGCTTCCCATGCACAAGGGTGGGCTGGGCAGCCATCTCAACAACCGAATGGCTCTGGTGGGTCAGTTGGGTGGGCAAACCCTGTGAAGAGGCTAAGAACAGATTCTGGGAAGAGAAGACCAAGCCATACATAGGGCTTCTCAGGGATATAAGGATGGTAAATAATGAACATATTGCTACTAGTTTCGGGAAGATTTTAGTGGCCCTTACCCCTATACTGTTAATATAGATTAGGCCTTAAAAAAGTGTATTTTACGGCTACGTAAATGGTTAAAATGTAAGTTCTCCAATTTTCTTTTGGATATCTGCTTCTTGCAGCTATTGTATAGTAAGTTCATAAAATGCATCTGTGGTAGGTCCTGTTTCCCGATGTGCCTATTCCTTCCAGAATCATGTTTACATAAAAGAACCTACGATCCTTTAATTTGTGTCGGAAGAATAAGAAAAATATGAATGAAAATAACTCATCAAGATAAAATAATATTTCAGAAAGCTAGAACATTACTCTGAATATATCAAATGCCCTCAATCTGCAATGTTACTTTGAAAGTATATCTGAATCAAGCAATGAAATGATATTCCATATAATTATCATTTTGATATGTACTAGTTTTTGACTTTTCTTAATTTATATGAGGAGAAAACTTACAATATCGTACATATAATATTATACAATACATTGTGTTTTTTTTAATTATATTTAAAATTTTACTTTGATAATGTGGTATTAAGATGAAACATAGTTGTGATTTGATCATAACATCTACAGTGTTCTTTTCTTTTATTTAGACGTATAAGAAGTCAACTATATTGATGAGAAAGGTATAAAATTATATTTCGCTGTTTTTTTATTTATAGATCTTCGAGAATATTAAAATCATGAGTTGATAGAAATATTTTTAGACTATTATATATATATATATATATATATATATATATATATATATATATATATATATATATATAAAAATATATATATATATATATATATATATATATATTGTGTATGTATACATTGTGCATATATAAAAGACATCAAGTTTTATTGTATTGATTTATTTTTTCAATATACATAAAATACCTATCTTACATTACGTATAGTTCTATCTTAATATTTCCCTATTTTATAGAGTTTTATACGATATCAAGAGCCATTTAAAGTTTATCTATTCGGTTAGTTAGATTTTATGTTACTCACTGCTATTAAATTCTTCTTAGTCTTACACTCAAGATATTTAGTTCTTGAAATAGAGAAAAAGTTTATATCAATTGAAAACATAATTAAATCATAATATGTAAGTTTGAGTGGAGTGAGGTTTTAATATTTGAGTATATTCTCATATCAAATTAAGAGAGAAGAAATTTATTTATCAAATTCAAAATTTATATTTTTTAGTATAAAACTTTAAATTAATTAAGATTTTTTAGGAAAATGATGTAATTAAGGAAGAATGAAGCACTTATATAAATTAAGATGCGTTTATTTTTAAAAAATTAACGGTTTGTTTTGGAGCACAGTAATTTTAAAAAGAAAGAAAGAAGAAAACTAGTTTAAACAATGAAATGACCCAAATATCCTTATTTTTTGTAGTATATGTTTTTCCTTTTGTCAGAGATGCCTTATGTTATTTACATAGGATCTTTCTGTTCGAAATCAAACAAGGAAATATATAAAATCTTCCCACTCTTCATTTCTTTCATTTCATAAACTAAACTTACCAATGATTTTTTCTTAAATTTGGTGACTGCTATACAATATTTTTTCGTTCTCAATGAGCAGATTCAGAGAACAGTCATATGCTTTTATGAGAGGAAAAGATGTAAGAAAAAAAAAATATTAAGATATTATTATCTATCTGTGTTGGAGAAAAAAACATGTAGCTTTCCAAAATACATATGACAAAAACTGAAAGGAATAAAAGGGAAAAGATGTGGAGATCCACCACAATCATTTTGCCATAAAAATGAAACACAGTGCACCCTTTTCAAATTGTTCTTATTGTGATGAAAAACACTCTCTGGTTTGAATGAAGAAATTAGGTGATGAGAAATATTAAGAATACATTTTCTAACACATTCTTTTGAATAAAAATATATATTTCTTTAAATTCATTATAACAAATAAAAATTGTAAAACTAATGTTATTTAATGACTCTCTTTTTATTATATTATGTACCTATTAACATATATTAATCAAAGATCAATTTATAGAATACACTAGTAAAATAATTCTTATTTTAGAAATAAGTTTTATGAGAATAAATTAGACTTAAATTTATTTCTTAATAGAATATTAAATAATATTTTAACCATATTTATTGAATTTATTGTAATGATTATTATTTGATCGATATTCAATCATTCATAAATTTATTGTAATGATTATTATTTTATCCATATTAAATCATTTATAAATATCTAATTTTAATTAATTGATATATGCATACTTAATCATAAAAAATTGTAAAGATTCATATTTACTAAAGATAAAATTATTTTAAAATATATAAACATAAAAATCTTTATTTTATAAATCAATTTTATGAAAATAAATTAGAATTAAAGTGATTTATATTAGAAATTATGATAAAAAAAATCTAAAAAAAAAGTATTGGTTTACATTCTTCCTCCTTAAGTGAATGTAATTAACCATGCTAGGCTTAAATTTGGAAGATTCACAGCTAATTATTAGATTTACATTTACCCACATAGCTGAAGATCCCATTTGTGAAATCATAGTTTAGTGAAAAAGAAAAGCTTTTCTCATCTAGGCCCACAAAGAATAACTCTCTTGATTTGTCCTTTTCCTCAATAATATTTGGCACAAAAGCACCCACTAACTCATTAGTTTTTGGTTTAAAAATCACATCACATCACATCATTATGAGCCTCAATAAATTATCTTGTATATATCATCATGACTCCATTATCATCAACTAATAGAGTTTCTTTCTCATGGCTATGCTTTTTCATGGAAGAATCGTTTTCATTGCCGAATTTAAAGGATTTAGATTCTTTCAAATCTATTTTCATTGCTAGGACAGAACAAGATGAAATGCATCTTTCATTTTTCTTATGATTTTTCTATTATATGAATGTCCATGTAATAAGTAGTTCTTCTTAAACTCTACACCAATACATCACGTTAATTATTGTATCCATTGATTAATATTCATAGTTATTTGTTTTATTTATCTCTATAGTAACACAATATGCTATTTTTCAATAATTGGATCTTGTTTCAACCAAGATCTAGCACCACATATTGATCCCTCCTTATCAACTCAATAAGCCCAGGGACATGATCACATCTTGTAACCTTTGTCACTTCATGGAAATCACACAACTAGAAATCTTGAAGGAACATATGTTCTTATGTCAATATATAGGAAACCGTAAACATCTCAGAAATAATATGATTTAGAGTGACAATGGAAAAAAAAACCTAAACTTATATTTCATTTTCAAAATAAAAAAAAACATAAAAATGAAAATCTTAATCCTTTTTAAAAGGATGAATATATAATGCTGACCCATTAACAAATTTTGATCAAGCGCCCATGTATTTGATCTTTTTAAAATAAGGTTTGATAGATGAAAAAGATATAATTGAGAATTATTGCAAGATAAGTTTGGTCCACTAAGACTTAAACTTGTTTATTCTTTTTTCCATTGTTGAAAATCACCCCTTCTAGGACATGTTTCTTTTTATTTTTACATCCACTAGTTGTGAAGTATCCTAAAATCTTAGAATGAGAAGACATTCAGCAATTTCGATCCAATGATTGCGGATTTAGTTTTTGATTTCTGCTACCATCAAGGACCGACAAATTCTTTATGCACCCCAATACACTCTTCCTGCACCTCCATAAGCCACAAAAAATACTAATATACCCCTAATTGAAAAATAGGAAAATACGTAAATGCCTTTCACCTCCTTCACCTCCTTAACCTATTGGCAGCGTCATTCTTGTTCATCCGTTTCGTGTTTCTTCCTTCAGAGTTGCTCCATTGCTCCATTGTTTATTGTTGCAACATCCGATTCATCTTTTTTACTTGTTCACCGTTGTCACACCTTCAACTTCAGTGAACATTGTGCCTGTGCGTGTCCGAATTGCATTGTGTGGAAAAATAGTGGAGGAGAGAAGGCAAAGATATCAATAGAAGGTTCAAACAAGTGAAAGGTAAGAAATTTTTGATGTTTATTAGTAATGTGTGAATAGTATTGATAATTAGAGTAGGTAATTTGGTGTTTGGGTGGTCGCCGGGGGTGAAGCTTCGTCGGAGAAGACGATATGGGTATGAATCGGATGCCACGCATCCGATTTACAATTTCGAAATAAATTATAAATCGGATGGGGTGCCATCCAATTCACATTTTCTATTGGAATTGTGAATCGGATGACACCCCATCCGATTCACATTTTCTATTGGAAATGTGAATCGGATGGCCTCCCATCCGATTTACAATTTATTTCAAAATTGTAAATCGGATGCTGGGCATCCGATTCAGTTTTTTTATTTTTTAAGGTTTAATTTTTTAAGTGTAATTGCACTCTTTCAGTTATGGCTAGGACAAGAGGAGTTGGTTCGCAGTTTGAAGGCCGAAGAAGGCCTACAACATCTGTTCGGAGAGGTGATCGTGGTGCTTCATCTAGTGCTCCTGCTGGTGGTGCTGATTCTCCTGATGCTGATGCTCGTGATGTTCCTGTTGGTTTTCCTGGTGCAGGTGGCATTGTAGGTTATCTTGGGGGGACCATCTGATGTCTCCCTTTTAGTTAATTATAATCACCACGTAACACTTAGATAGGTAAGAATTTGTTATTTGTATTTCTTATTTCTATATTACTTTTCATATATAAAGTTTTTGATATCGTTTGTTCTTTTTTGGTTAGGATAGGGGAGTCCTAAAATTGGTCTCCCATGGAAGAAAGGTTAATCAATTTGGTCTTCCTCGTAATGAGGTGTTTGCTTTGATTGTCCACTGTGGATTTTTGCCTCTATGCAACATTTGCTACGAGATCGCGGACAAGGGTCTCTTATGTGGATTTGTTGAGAGATGGCATAGGGACACCAATACATGCCATTTGCCATTTGGTGAGATGTCCATAACTTTGGACGACGTATCCTCTTTTCTTCATCTGCCTATTGTTGGTCAGTTTCCAATCTTTGATGAGGTAAACAACAATGAAACACGTGCTTTGTTGGTGGAGTTGCTAGGTATTGAGGAAGGCCCTGCTAATGCCGAGTTGTGCGAGTGTCGCGCTAATGTTGTTAGGTTGAGTTGGTTGAGAGAACGTTATCAGGTTTCTTGCGTGGAGGAACAATGGGAGTTTGCAGCAAGAGCTTATTTGATGCATCTAGTTGGATACACAATTTTTGCTGATAAAAGTGCCAGATATGTGAAGGTATGTTATTTGCCATTATTTCGTGATCTGTCTGTGTGTGGTGGTTACAGTTGGGGAGCAGGTGCTTTAGCACATATCTATGAAAAGCTA
>Ga0209489_102669_pt1 | contig 35948 bp, 16 predicted proteins | sample SiratrowhiteBW_FD_187527 | JGI IMG/M metagenome (GOLD analysis project Ga0209489, IMG submission 187527) | Root nodule microbial communities of legume samples collected from California, USA - Siratro white BW (SPAdes) (version 2) | ecosystem: Host-associated > Plants > Roots > Nodule | place... | reverse complement strand
ATATATATATATATATATATATATATATATATATATATATATATATATGATAGAAAAAAATCCAAATTATCTATGAATTAGAAATATTCCAGATTACATAATATAGAAATTTATTACACATATATTGTAAAATATGGAAATGTATTTTAGATTATACAATCCTAAAATATATTAATAATTATAGAATTCAAAATATACTTTTGAATCTAAAAATGTATTTCAAATTATACAATCTAAAACATATTCTAAATTCTGAATTATACAATTCATAATATATTTTGGATTATATAATCGATATCTAAATTATACCATCTAGAATATATTTCTAGATTATATAATAAAAAAATATATTATAAATTATACAATTGGAAATATTTTTTTAATATTATGTAATTTTGAAATGCATTTAAATTCATAATATATTATAATTTGGAAATAAGATTAGTCTATTGTTAATAATGACTTAATTTAAATTCGTTTTTATTACGTCAAAATCATACAAATTAGATTTTTGAGGACTCAAAAAATTTTCTTCCGTAAGAAGTTGAGTAAAAGTAAGAATGCAGGAATGTTTCCATTTTAATCAAGTTAAATATGAATATTTCCTTTATTACTTTGCATGTTTTAAAATAAACAACCCCAAACATATATATTGAAAAAGGGTAGAAGGGTATTTTGGATATTTTATTTGCACCATACAGTGTAGGCGAGAATTTTGTACAGTGCGGGAAGCAAGTGCCTCTCTAGCATGAGATAAATGAAGGAGGGAGTGGGCCAAGGCCCACGGATATAAAGAGTGAGGGGAGGAAGAAGGAGGAAGAAAAGAAGGAGGGATTGGATCTGATTAGGAAGAAGAGAAGAGAAGAGAAAGAGAAAGGAAGAATGGCAGGAGGAATGGAAGCAAACAAGAACAAATTCATAGAGGATTGGGGCACTGCTAGAGAGAATCTCGAGTTCAATTTCCGTTGGACTCGCCGCAACCTCGCCCTTGTCGGCATCTTCGGCATCGCCATTCCCGTCCTTGTCTACAAGGGCATTGTTCGTGAATTCGTGAGTCCCCTTTCCCCTATCTTCCTCTTTCAATTTCAATTTCAATTTCGATTAGGTTAGGTTTCGCCATTCTCTATGTATGTGTGTGCACAGAAGAGACTGCCCCCACCAATTTCCAATTCATCTCTCACTTCCGCTTCACAATTTAGGGATTTAGGAATATCATCCTTTTACTTTCAAATCTTCGCCTTCATCTACCTCTGTGCTGTCATTCAGTGCTTCCACCACAACTAACACCTGCCAGTGCTTTCTGTCTTAATCCTATTTTCATTTTTAAAATATCATTTTTTCATCTAAATTTTATTCGTGTTTGTTTCTATTCATTTTTTTAAAACCACAAAAATATATATATTCAGCGTGTTGTTTAACCTCTCCTTCAATTTCACTCTATTCTGTGTCTTGAACCACCCTATATCACTTGTGTCTAACCGACCTTGTTTCGTTTCACTTTGAAAACTAAGAATCTTTGAAACTGCAAATTAAACACCCTAATTTTGTGTGCTTAATTTAATTGGTTCCATTGTTTAAATTCTCGAGAAAATCGAGATGGATCATTGGCGGCAACTAAAACTGTTGACAAATATTGTCTTACTGGAGCTAACTTGAAATCTTTTGCCTTCACACGTCTCATCATATAAAATTTTATTTTTGTGTTGAAGTTGCTGTATGGCTTTATCCGTCTGACTCTGTTCGATAATGTACTTTCAACTGTAGGACGCGTGATCATGAATGGCGTGCTATTCTTAAATTTTCTTTTCACTTTTAGTTTAACCTGCTTTTTGGGTGTGCATGTGAATGCTTTTCTTTGCAGTTGGCCATATAATTTAGTGTGAACTTTATTGTTACAGCATATGCAAGATGAAGATAATGGTAGGCCGTACAGGAAGTTCATGTGAGACTGTGGAGGTTGGTTTTGTAATAATTCGGGGTTATAAAAGGTAGACCTTGATACGAGGCTACAAACATGTGTTTTCTTCTTAATTGGCAAAGGCTTGTCTCTTTTAAGTACGGTAAACCTATAAAACCTATAAAACCTCTCCATGTTCGGTTGTTTTCCTTTCAAATTTCTGGTATGCTGTTAACTCGTTACCATGCTTCAAAATTAATAGTATCCAGCATATACTTCAAATTAATGATCAAATGAGACGGTACATCAAATAATGTGACAATGCTAAACTTTGTTAAGAGTATTTGTTTACTTCGTGAGATAAATTGACAATAAGGGTTCTATATTTTGTGTCTGCACAAACAGGCCATGGTTCTTTCATTTGACTTCTGAATAAACAACAATATTATAGAAGTGTCTAATCAAAACTTTTATATGCAAAACATTTCGCCCAACCTCTCTTCAAAAACTAATAGAACTCAAATAAGTTAGATAAAAGAATAAAAAAAGTGTGGTGAAACTGTAAAAGCACATATATTTTAGTGATGAGGATGTCAAAGTTGAGAAAGAAAGTAGAGATAGAGTCACTTGATGTGATGCTCTAATGCTGTATTCTGACTCTTTTTTATTACATTAACACTTATTTGATATTTTTGGTTAAAAGTGTAGTCTAATGCTAGACATTAGTGCCTTTTCTAAGTGAGGTTTAGTCCCAAAGAAAAGAAAAGAAATTTCATTGAAGACAAACTGGTTTCAGTTGAAAAAACAAGAACATTTCTGATTAGGAAATAAAAGTCATTCTCCCGTAAACAATTCCGCGGCTCTGGAAAATAATCCAGAGTGGTAGCATTCACTTTTTGTTTTGGATTTGTGTAATTCATCATTCGCAATTGTTCTTCTTTCCAGGCTGGTTCTCTTAGACAACCTTTTCAATAACTGAAAAAAGCAGTAGGAAATGGTAACCCAACCCCTCTGGGATAGATAACCTTGTCAATAGCTTTCAATATTCACTGAGATCTTGATATTAACTTCAAATCACAAAAGTATTATAACCGTGGTCTCGAATTTTCTTTTTCTTGACAGAGTAAATTTTGATACCTTCCAATTTGGATTCTGATCTCTGTTTTGACTTACAATCGATACTTCAACAGTCTTGAACATTTCTTCGTTATAATCCGAATCAATTTCAATCTATAAACTATGGGCTTGTTGAGAAATGAAGGTACGGATAATCTGGAAATTATGTTTTCAATAATTGGAAAAATATCTGGACACCTATAATAATAGAAAAATCATGCCACTAAGTTGGGTTAGTTTCAGGTCAACTCTAAATATATGTTTAGGCTAAAATTGTATCTACTTGACTCACCAACCTAACCCAGCTTAATTTTAGTTGTTTGGTTGGATTTAGATTAAGGTATCTTATGTTAACTCATATATGATCTGTTTGTTTAATTTATTTATTTTGATGAATTTTGCTTTCCAACATCTTTTAATGCCAAGTTCCGAATGATAACGTTTTAACCAGATGTAAATTAGTTGATGATTGCAACTATATGCATCTATCATTACAGAGCGGACAAGGTAATAGATATCGAATGTTAAATTTTACACCATTTAATAAGTTTTTTTTAATAAAAAAAAAATCCATACAACAATTGAACATAATTTTTATGAAGTAGATCAAATTTATAAATTTCATACAAATAAAAAATATTTGATTCTTTACTCCATTATAATATAAAAAGTTTCCCGTCACAAATTGTTATGCGTGTAAATTATTAAATTTTACAATAAATAAATTACCATTATTGTTTATTTATTAATCTAATAGTCAATAAACTTTGCATTGAGAAAATATCAAATTACACCAATGTAATGTCCAAATGTCATACCATTCAATGTTGGATCATGAGGATCTTTTAATTTATATCATATGTAAACCAATTATTTTAATATAAAATTATGTATATGGATAAAAAACAATATAAAATATACTTGTTATTTTTTATGTAAAATTGTTATAGTATAACATTTTAGTAAAGTTTACATAGATATAATCAGATCACTCCTTAATAAATAAATATTGTTAAAATTTTTTTATAGAAGTCCCCTTAACCTACAAATTAAGTTCCCTTTAGATTTAATAGTTGGGAAACCAATCAACAAAATCTACCAACATCAAATATTTTATTATAAATAAATATTTAGATTGGTATGATTAATTAAGTGAGCCACAAATAAAGGTTCCAAGGTTTATAGAAAGATGTTCATATATTTGATAAATTCCCGTACGGATAAATTATCTTTTAGAAAAATAATTGTGGAAAAAACCTACTTAGTGGTAAATTAAAATAGTAATTGATGTTTCATTACTCAGCGAATGAAGTTATCCGTTCTAAATCTATTAATGTTTAAGACTAAAGCATATCGACTAAGAAATGTTTAATAATGTTATGTTTAGTTAAAAGTACAATTATTTAATAAAATGTAGGAATTTAATTTGTTAGTCTATTTTATGTCAACTATGTTTTTTTTTTCATGCAAGCTACAAGTTAATTCTCATAAAAATCAAATTTAGTCATTTGACATGATTTTAATAATTAGTTATTTGACATGGTTTTAATAACAATATTGTTCTCAAATAGTGATATATTTGAAAAAGAAAAAAAAAATCAATGAGACTTGAAATTTATAATACAATAGTACATCAATAATTTTGAAATAAACAAATATTGAAACGTTAATAATTGAAAAGGAACGACTCTTGGATTAAACAAAGGACATTATTTAGGTTAAAAAAACTGTTTTTATAAATAATAATGAATAAAGTCGTATTACGTAAACTTGAATGAAGACATTTTGATTTGTAAATGACTAATTATTGCTCCGATTCTATCGCTTGGGTTTCATTATAGTTTGGTCTAATTAAGTTATATATAATTAAAGAGTTGCAGTCATTTCCTATAATTACGCCAGCGGGTTGTTTATGAACATATCATTACTCTTCTTCTTGGGTATTGGGTACGAGGTACTTAATTAATCATATTAACACGTTAGTATTTATAATCATATCATTTTTAAGGATAACGTCATTAGTGACAGTTATTGAGTATTTATACTCAATAATCATCTTTGGTAGTATTCATCTGTTTTAAAGGACCCATATGCTTCTTTCTTTATTTATTTATATAATTCTCTTTTTGCTAATAAAAATATAGAATAGTAATATTTTGAATTTTGTTGATCACAATAAATCCATCCATGTGGTATCTGTCTAGGAACGACTGGTACCAGAATACACTTATCCTAGTTAAGTTTACTTGGAAACAAAATAAAAAAAATATGTAAAAAAACCAAACAATAAAATTGGACAAAATTTTGATTAGATGGTAAAAGTAAAACTTTAACAAAAATTTAGAGAAAATATATTAAATCTATAAATTCATTATTTTGAATATTCTAACCAGTGAAGGGAATTTCATGCTAGGAAGAACATAAAATAAATTATATCATAAGCTTTTTATATCAGTTATGTTGTTTATATGTTCTATAATGATTATTAATTGATATGGAAATTGAGTTTCAGTATGAATATATAAAAGTATAACCACCGTAAAAAGTTACATTCTATATTAGCTGTTAATACAATTGACGTAAAATATGACTTTTTAAAAGAAATGATTTTGTTTAGATTTTTTTTTTTAACTTTTGACTAATATTTATTTGATACTTTCTCACTTTTATTTTCCTTTTTTAAGGAAGAAATAGTATTGTGACTTTACTAAACTTTTACAATCCAAACACACACACATATGTAAAACATAAATCTTCATCACTTTTTCATCACGTGATTCAATAAATGTAAGATATCCTCTAAGAAAATGATTAAATATTTTTTAATGCTACAAAATTATATTTTATTTAAAATATTTATGGAATTATGTGATGTGGAAAAACTATATTAACTCTAAAAAAAAAACAAAGTACCTATTTACAATATCTAATTATATTTGATTATAATAAATATCAAATATATTTATTAAGAAATAAATATAATTATGATTTTTAATTATTCAACAATATAATCCAAGTAAATTAATAAATGAATTTTTTTACTTATCTTAGGAATGTAAAGTATTGATGTGGAGAAGACGTATTCTATGAACAAGATTGAAAGTTTATGATAATAATAGTGGGAGAGAACACAATACACACTCTATCATAAAAACGCTAGCAAATGTATTGATAATAAAGACACACATAACGAACATAGCGAATGTTATGTAAGAAAGAATATGCACAAAAAGGTCTATAAGAGTGGGGATGATAAATAAATTTGTATTAGTGAGTATTGTTTGAACTCGTTTTGATTTTGGTGAGAGTTAGATAAAGAGAAAGAATATGCACAAAAAGATTCATGAGAGTAGGGATGATAAATAAACTTGCATTTGAGGTTATTATTAGAACTTGTTTTAATTTTGATGGGAATCTCATTGTTGATTAGATGTAGGTATAAATATGAGTAATACTTGACTTTTTAAATTGGATATGGAACTGTGAAAGATATGTACATATTCATTTTGTTCTAGTTATCATACTTGTCTTTCTTTCAAATTATTGAAACACTTGTTGATTTATCAGGTAACTTAAACTTATTTTCATTATTCTTTTTAGTCATTTATTTTGTTTTAAATAACTTTTTTTTTGCTATATAATTTTTTAATTTTTCTCTCGATTGTTTGACTCATTTGATATCTATTAGCTTTACTCATATCTCCTATGCACTTTTTCCTTCATCACAACTTCAATTACACATTTTCTTTATGCAGTTTCGTTTAAACAATTATATATCAGGAAATATAAAACCTCAATCTTATTAAATTAAATAATTTTTAGGGTATACTTCTTTCTAATATTATCATTTATTTTTTATCAAATAAAATGCTTAAATATCAATTTTGAATGTTTAATCGTGTAAGCGTTTAGTTTATTAGTTATCCTAAAAACTTATCTTTTTTTTCTTTGGCTTTTAGTTTTGTTTCATTAGAGGAAATCTTATTTCTCTATACAATTTTTCATTCATTCTCCTCAACTCATTCAAGCCAACAAATTCGTTAAAATTTTGAAGATACTTCCCCACTCAACATGTCTAAAGACAAAAATAATAGGTGTTGTAGTAGTCATAATTTTAGTTATGTGTAATTGTTTATCCTTTTCTATAACACTTTACATTTGTGTAATTGTTATTTGATATTTTATTTCAAGATTTATGTAATTATAATCTCCTTTTTGAAATTTGACTTTGAAGAAAAGGAATTATGTGAATATGTGGTAATATTATATTTTAGAAATTATGAAATAATATTATATTTTTGTTGCATTTTTTATGTTATGTTTGATTAATATTTGGGATAGTGCAACAGGATAAATTTATTATTTCATCAGAACGAAAGTGAAACATAAATGTTATACTTCACCAAGATAAATATGAATTTTTTTGAACCTCTTTACGGAAACATACAAAAGAAAAGCGAGAAGGTCGCAAAAGCAGAAGGGGTAGCAAGTTACAGAGATAAAGCAGGTCAAGAGAAGGGAGCTCTCAATTTACCATATTTGTAGCACATCACATTATTAGTTATTACTATAACCAATACAAAATTTGAATAATGATAAAGGCAGAATTTGTGCACAGCATTAATTACAAATAACAATGATATACGTGGACTCTCTATATGAGTTATAATAATAACAATAACCTGTATATGCCTTACGTTTGTATAAATGCTAACATTCAACACTTGTTAAATAATATAAAACTTTGTGGCAATGTACTAAGGTGTTTTTTAGGGAGTGATGATTGGGAGAAGTCAATAAACAGCGATTTTAATAAGGTCAATCAGTGTTGTTTTTAATATGCATGTACCGGCGCCACCCACTCCTTTTTGTATGAATATGACGTTAGGTTGCTTTTAAAACATTATAGAAAGTTCATGATTAACCATGTTCTTTCTCTTCCTTTGCACAATCTTGTTATCACAAGCCCACATGCACCGAATTTTGTAGCTATATAATGGCTTCCATTTTGACGGATAATCCACACCACACAAAGCTAGCTAGGGCGTACTTTGTTGTACTTTCAATAAAGTACAATCATGAACGATAAACTCTTATTTTTTTCTACTCTTTTTCGGTTCTTCCCTCGTTTTCTAGCCTTCCATTTCCACCCTTTCCTTTTCCAACTTTTCTATTTTCTGATCCTTTCTGTGATAGGTTTTCTGGGTCTCAAGGTTTCAAAGCCAAGGACCCCTTCTAGCCCTAATGACTTGGACCTCTTCTACACCTCAGTTTCTGCTTCCACCACTTCTAGCATGGTAGCTGTAGAAATGGAGGTTTTCTCCAATTCTCAACTAATTCTCCTCACCCTTCTCATGTTTCTTGGTGGGGAAGTTTTCACTTCCATGCTTGACCTTCTACTTGCTAGGAGTAAACTCACACACACTATTCTCCAAAACAAATTACTTAGCATCAATCCTTCTTCACCCTCAGACCACTCCCCGACCAATGCCACTCCAATTGAGCTTGAGCTTGGTTTAGTTTCTATTCCTCATTCAACTTCACAAGACCACACACCGTCTGATAATGTTGCGTGCGTTAGACTTAAGTATAACTGTCTTCGTTATTTGACTTACGTGGTGTTAGGTTATCTTGTGTTTGTTCAATTGCTTGGCGTTAGTTTGGCGGCTTTGTATATGAGTGTGGTAGCCAGTGCAAGACAAGTACTGAAAAATAAAGGCATTAAAATTGGAACATTTTCTTTGTTTACCGTGGTTTCCACTTTTGCTAGTTGTGGTTTTGTCCCCACCAACGAGAACATGATGGTTTTCAAGAATAATTCGGGGCTTCTCCTCCTTCTCCTCCCACATGTGTTTCTAGGTAACACCCTGTATCCACCGTGTCTCACACTTGTGCTGATGGTTTTGAAAAAAGTCACCAGAAAAGAGGAATTCTCACACATGCTGAAGAATTCCGAAAACTTGGGGTATAGACATTTGTTGTCTGTTTATCGTTGTTGCCTCCTGGTTTGGACAGTGTTTGGTTTGAGTGTTATACAGTTTGTGATGTTTTGGTCCGTGGAATGGAAGTCCAACGTGATGGAGGGTATGAATTTGTATGAGAAAGTGGTAGCGTCATTGTTTCAAGTATCAAACGCCAGACACGCTGGTGAATCTGTTTTCGATCTCTCCTCCATCTCTTCAGCCATATTAGTACTGTTCATTGTGATGATGTAAGTCACCGATATCTCTACTACCATCATCAAGGCCAAATATTATTTTCAAAAGCTAAATCAAGGGCAAATAAAACCTTTTGAAAGCATTTACTTTAAAACGTGATTTCTTTCATAAAATTTTGTAACAAATTAAGACGAAACATAGGTTATATATATACATTTATAGTGTAATATTTTTTGATGTGTGTGTTTCTATTTCTTTTGATCTGTATGCTATAATACTTTATACATACAACCCTAGTTCATGTCTCAGTTGTTGTAGTGGCATGTTACTTTTAAGTATTTATATTCCTTGTCTAAAGAGTCAGGTTTTTTAATAATAATATTCAGAGGAATCACTCATACTTTAAATACTCTGCTCGAGATAAGCAGTCAGGAGATAATGTTTTCTTTAATATTAAGCCAGCATTCGATGCTTCTTTGACTAAATCTCACTAATTAATAATACCTACCAGGCTCATCATGTCATATCCTTAACTGCTTGGCACGTGTAATTTTATATATTTTCTTTAAAGAGACAAATGAACCATTTTTTTCCTAAAATTAAAGCAAAATAAAAAACGTAGAGTATACCTTATGTTTATATATATAGGCGTTAATAAAACTGTGTTTGAAACAGTAAGAATTTAATAAATTATACATTGGATTTCTTCATATTTTGGAAAGAAAAGTTATTCCGTATGCATCTTTAGTTGATAATAATTTGGTAACGTGAATATGAGGATCCATGGAGGAACATGACAGCTGTTAAAGATACAGTGAGTGGAGATAGTTGTTCTGATATGATTCTGTTGATGGATCAAACAGGTACCTTCCACCGTACACTTCATTTTTACCTGTAAGAGAGGAGAAAAATGATGTGAAGAGAAACAGAAAAAGCGCATTGGAATGTGTTGTATTATCTCAACTCTCATACTTGGCCATATTCATTATTCTGGTTTGCATCACTGAGAGAAAAAGCTTGAAAGAGGATCCCCTCAACTTTAATGTCCTCAACATCACCCTCGAAGTCATCAGGCAAGGAACCCTCTTCTCTATATCATTTTCTTAGAAAACTAACTCATAACACATATTATAGTTCATGTTACTTGCTTGAGATAGTATAGTAGTATTACCGAATGCAAACTGTGTTAAGTCAATGTTGTGAGAAAAATGTGCAGTGCTTATGGGAACGTAGGGTTCTCAACGGGATACAGCTGCGCAAGACAGTTGAAAAGCGATGGTACGTGCAAAGATTCATGGGTTGGATTTTCTGGTAGATGGAGTGACCAAGGAAAGATCATCCTTATCTTGGTTATGTTCTTTGGAAGGCTCAAGAAATTCAACATGAAAGGTGGCAAAGCATGGCACCTCTCCTAGCACACCACCCTTTCTGCAACCATATCAAACACTTTTGTCCTCAACCACCTCACTGCATGTATGCCTATATTAAAATATGGATAGAAGTTCTTCCATAGGAAAACAATAGAAGATGAAAAATTATTGTGGGGTCTCCAAATATCATCTCCACCAATATTCATGTTATCAATATTTAATTCCAAATTAGTCAAATGTACATACATCTGTATAGGAGATCCATCTTCTTTTAATATTTTCTTAATGTAAATTTATAATTGAAACGTTAGTTGATTTCTCTAAATAATTTTTTCATATCATATACATGTTTGAATTTTTTTCTATTTAATATCTAAGTTTATTGAGACTTTTAATAGAAATAAATTTACATTAAATGTTATGGTGACACGTTTATCATAATCAGTCTTACATAATTCCTGTATGACTTTTATGCATGAGACACGTTTGAATGAGCTTTAAATGGATACAAATAAATCTTTAAATCAATGGATAATTTATAATTTTGCATCAAGGTTCTTATGAACAATAAAAACTACAGTTTTCTTATTACTAAATCAACCGCAGAGATATATAAATAATTTCATTTCATACAAATAAGTTATGTATGAGGCACGTTTTCTCGAACGTCACTGTCAACATGAACTCAAATGATATCAGACCATAGCTCTCATATATCATCATTACCACACCAAACTTACAACTCCATCTTTCCAAAATTAAGGATGACAATATGTTGAAGAAGATGTTAGTTTTATTATACTTTGTACCCCACTCTAAAGTATAAATATACTTATCACTATCTCTGATACCTGATGAGTAAAATTTGTATTTCATTATTATCCTATCAAGTAACAAGTTTATCCATATCTGCATTCTAGCACCCAAATATTTATTAAATATTTTTTATAAAAATGAAAATAATATTATAAAAATTTAATTTTAAAAGAATACACATTTTATTCTTTTTAATGTTAAATTAAAATCGAGAAATTATAGTTATATAAATTTAAAATAAAATTTAAATAAATTAAAAGTATTTTAGAAATTAAAAAAAAAATATGGGACGGAGAAAACGGTAGGTATATAATCATTCTTGTTCCTGTGCTTAATTTAAAAGATTTAATATTACTTATATCTATAAGTATGCCCATATATTCTATCAATCATGTTCTTGAACAGTGTCACAAATATAAATTTATTTGTTTTCCTTATCTAAAATACACTACTTTTCAACAATCTTAGAACTTAAATCCAAAAGGACAAAATCAACTTCTCTCAAAAACGAAAAAGAATGAAAACAATTCCCTCATTTTTTTTTAATTTTTTTTCTTGTTTCTCTGCACGTTATGAAAAAAAAAACCTTTTCTTTTTCTTTAAGTGAATTTTGTGTGTCACATCTCAAATTAAACTATCTTAGAGTAGAGGAGGCAGAAAGTGATGGAAGTTTTTGACTTACATGGACGATTAAAGATAAATTACTCAAGGATTATTGTGCATACATTTAAGTCTGATTTCCCTTTGTTTCACACTTAAGAAACAGGAAGAGCATAGTACCATGACATTTAATTATTGATGTTTTTCTTAAAAGTTTCACTAATAGAAAAATTTAGATGTTGAATAAAAAAAATTCAAGAACCTTGTTTAAGAAAAATTATTCAACAATTTATCAACATGTTATCATTCTTTTAAAAAGTTTTGGTACTCAAATTTGATGTTATATTTTTTAAAAAGTTGACTTTGAAACTTTGATGACTTACTTTACGTGAAAACTTTAATATAGTTATCCCTTTTTATAAAGCTAATCAACCAATATATTAATGAAGGAAAATTTTATATGTAAAATAAATTATAAAAATTATAGCTACTCAAAGTACAAAGAACGAGAGAAGGTGGGAATAGACATATTAAAATTTATAACACCGCCTAAACAAGAATATATATATAAAATGTGACGGCAGCCACGATAGGTATTACACATTTATAAAAACATAGATATAGATTTAAAAAATTACACATTGTTGGAAATGTTTCTAGCTAGTGTTTATAATGCACAATGCACATCAAATATGAGAAGTTATTCTATGTTATCCTTACTATAAAGGTGCTTTATTTTGTATAAACCGACAAAAAATGAAGATTTTGAATCATAATATAGCTTCAATCCACCTTTACTTTCTTTTTTTCATAGTAGTGATGGCTTCGTACGCGTGAGAGTTTAGGTGAAATTAGGCTTACATTATACTTTAAGAAAATACATTCATTTAATTCCCAAAATATCATTGAATGGTGTTATTAGAAAGTGTTATAAGTAAATAAGAGAAACCTTAGAAGGTGTTCTCAAATAATGGGCTTTTATAAAAATAAAAAAAAAATCATTAGATATGATGATTTGATTTCTTAAGATCATATATTGAAAAGTTAAGGTTAAAGAATTTTGGATTAAAATTAGAAATTCGAAAAATCCAAAAAGATGCTACAAGAATGATAGTGTAAGTTAGAGGGACTATACTAAGTTATAGTGAAAAAAAAAAAACTTTTTAAACACGTGTATTTGCATAAGATAACAAGATTTTGTTTTTTTTACAAAGAAAATAACCATGGAACTTAGTTTATAAATAGAAGTTAATTAAGTGTAATATTTTGGGTGTGATAAAACAAATAAATACTTAAATTTTTGTAACCCTGAAAAACAAAATAACTGATAGAACAACAACATTCATATCCTTTTTCGTCATCTACTCAAGTTTTTAATGTTTCCTTCATAAATTACTTTTACCTTTTCACATTTCTTTAAATTCTCAAAAATGATGGTTTTTATTGGTGTTTTATTGTTCATTGAATCTTGAGTAATTATTAATATATTTTTCTTGTTCCCGATTCAAAGTTTTCTTAAAAAAAAAAAACAAATTTATCTAATTCCAATAGTATTTCTGCAAATCCTTTTAATTCCAGTAATACCATTTCAGTTTATTGAGATTCATTTTCTTATCCAAATTATACAAAAAATCAAAATATCTATAACCTTTATTTTCCTATTTCTCTAGAAAAATCAAACTTCTGTCAAAATGAAAACAACTTTTTTCTTACAATTTAATCGTTTCATTGAAAGTTTTTGATCTATATAAGTTCAATTTGTTTATAGATTTTTCACTTTACTCAAATTAAAAAGCTTCAAAATTACTAATCTAAATAAAAAGAATTTTAAATTTGTATTTTATTTTTATTGAATAAAATCCTCAATCCGATTTCGTTGAAAAAAAAAAGAAAAAATGTAAAAAGTATTATAAATTATTTAGATAATAATATACTTTAATTTTACAAGCATATTATCACATACTCAACAACATGATTATTTTTTTATTAAATATTTATTTTGATATGTTTATATCATTTAGACAAAGGAACTAAAATAAATTGTTTTAAAAAAACGAAAAACTAACAAATAAATTTTAAATATAAAGATAAAATAGTATTTTGAACTTGAGAAATTGAAAAAAGAATTATTCGTATTTTTAAAAATTATGTAATAAAAAAAATATTTTTTGTAGATAAACTAAACAAACAAGTTATAAAATTATTTAATTTTCTTTTTATAAAACAAATAACATAATATTAAAGATATTAAAATTTTCATATAAATTAAGACTTAAATATTTCATTGGTTCTATATTATGTCTATTTTATTATTTTAATCTTCATAATTTTTATATGTTATAATATTACCTTTTATCCGAATTTGATTTTAGTCATAGTATCCTCCATCAAATACTAAGATGATAGACCAAACTTAACGATACAACATATAATAAGATGATAGACCAAACTTAACGATACAACATATAATGGCAAATTTCCCAAACTAGTATAATTAAAAAAAAAGTAAACTTTCATATAAAAATTTAAAATAAAAGAGAAATGAAAACTTTATAGAAATAAAAAAGTATATTCCATAAAAAATATTCAATTCTTTGGTATTCTTCAATTCGTTCTCTATATTTTACATTTCCAATATTAACTTACTACATTTCTACTACTCTTTTTCTTTATTCTTTTTAATTATTTATATTTTAAACTCATACTGCTACTACATTGTAAGTTAATTTTCCATTTATTTCATTTATATCTTAACTTACCAGTAAGTTTTACTTTATTAGTTTCATTACGGAAAACATTTTAATTTGGACAATTATGCTGAGAAAGTTTCAACAACTCATTCATACTACGATTGAATTTTTTTCTTTTTGACTTCACATACGTGCAAGTAAGTGTTGACATTTTAGATTACAGTAAGATTGCATATTCATCAGAAAATATAATACACAAATTGTAATTATTTACATTATAGTGTTTTTTTATTTTAATTTTAATAATTTACAAATATATACAATTTAAAAAAAATAGTTTGCAAAGCAAAGTCATGCCCCACTTAAACTGGCGAACTAATTATCATCCACACCATACCCATCTTGTCGCCTTAGTATTGGATGAACCTAAGATATTTTATTGTTTGTCAATAGTCAAAATCTAATATTATTGAGATAGATTTAAGGGATTATTATATAAATACACATAAATACATACTTGTATTTTAATTGGTGTATTGCAATTAAAATATTTATTTTTTACCATCAAAGTTTAACTATATATATTATTTATAATTAAACAATTTAAAATGTGATAAAGTTATTATTAAGTTTTAAGGATGGAGAACTTCATTTTTATCTTGATGACTACCTTATTTTTATTTGTGTGACTTGATAATACATAATGGTTGATAAGAACTGTTGAAAAAATATTTTAATTTTTAGAGTGAATTTATTGAATAGCATTTTACTTTAATGGAGTTGGACTTTGAAGAGTTAAAATCGGAAAATGTATTTAATAGCATAAAATTGAGCTTTAACTATGGTTTAAAATATAAGGGTGTTGATTGAAAATGAATTAAAACTAGTGTATTGAAAGATAAGTGGTGGAAGGAGATGTTGTGAGTGATAAGAAGTAAAGTAAGGAAAAATAGCACAGCATCCAAATACTAATAGAGGTGTATTATTTAGTGGAAAATGGCCACATCTATCAACATGTTCAAAGTGGAAGGTGCATCGACTGAGTGGGATGGGGCAACTATTTTTATCATGTTGGGGAATCCATAACTTCATTTTCATGCTTATTAGAACAAACTCTAATCTTATCTTATTCGTCCACTTAAATTAAACACAATTTTCACATCCCATAAAAATCAAAATCAAACACCATTTCATCGTTAAACTGTTAATAAATAACCTTTAACACGCTTAAAAAGTGGAAAACTAAATTGGTCCTTCCTTACTACATGGAGGAATCAAACAAAATTTGAAAGTCTAAATTTTAATAATGCACACATTGAAAAAAAAAAAATATAGTAATTACCAACAAATTTACCCTACAAGTTAGGCAAGGGGAAAGGTTGACCACTTTCAATATTAATGTGTGACCAAAATTCATCAGGCTCCTCCAAGTTTAGTAATAAGACAAGTAAAACAAGTATATAGTTCTTGAGAAATGTCCACAATTAATTATTGTTTGAACTAATAGAATAAATACGACCTATTTAATAGAAATATATTACAACAAAACAAAAGACTAGCTAAATCTAATATTTTACTGTATAGAAAATATAATATGGAATGCTTAAATTCGTATAGTAGGCTATAACACCTTCAATATTACCATCCTTTCGTGATAAAAAATAGAATATGTAAATATTATTCTAGATATTTTTAATATTTTTTTAACTTAAATCTTTAGTTAAATTTATATAGTTAGCTATAAATAGTACCTTAGTCAATTTTAACCTGAGAGAAAAAATATATATAATTTAATGAATGTTGATGCATGTTTATTATGGTTGTTGTTTGCGCAACCTATTACATGGTTACAGTGAGCAACGAGAGCCACATGAAGATGTTTGGTTGCTTTATAAATTTCTACCATTGGACGTAAATCCACACCAACATCCTTCTTCTTCCTACTTCTTCAATTAAATACAATCATGACCAACTTTGCCAACTTCACTGCAAAAAAGCATCGTTTTTCTAGTTTTTTCCCACACAAAATCAGATTCTTGCTTCGTTTTCTAGCCTTCCATGTCCACCCCTTCTTTATTCAACTCTCTTATTTCGGAATACTTTCTCTGCTTGGTTACGTTGCTCTCCTGCTTTCAAAGCCTAGAACCCCCGTTGCACCAAAGACCTTGGACCTCTTCTACACCTCTGTTTCTGCTTCCACTGTTTCTAGCATGGTGGCAGTTGAAATGGAGGTTTTCTCCAATTATCAACTCATTCTCCTCACCTTTCTTATGTTTGTTGGTGGGGAAGTTTTCACTTCCATGCTTGACCTTCTATTTGCTAGGTATAAACTCACCCAGAGTGTTAAAAACAGAGTTAGCACCAATCCGTTAGAGAAGCCCCCAATTCATGCCAGCCATGTTGAGCTTGGTTTAATCACTATTCCTCACTCAGAATCCGAAAATAACAAGCCTTGTGACATTAACGTTCCAAAGGGTACTATGATCCTCTTCAAGGACAGTGATAGACTTAAGTATAACTGTTTAACCTATCTCACTTTCGTAGTTTTAGGTTACCTTGTGGTGGTTCAATTTGTTGGCTTCAGTTTGGTGTCTTTGTACATGACATTGGTACCAAGTGCAAGACAAGTACTGAAAAACAAAGACATTAAGATTGTAACATTTTCTTTGTTTACCATAGTTTCCACTTTTGCTAGTTGTGGTTTTGTCCCCACCAACGAGAACATGATGGTTTTCAAGAAGAATTCGGGGCTTCTCCTCCTTGTCCTCCCACACGTACTTCTAGGTAACACCCTTTACCCGCCATGTTTGAGGCTTGTGATAATGTGTCTAAGAAAGGTTAGTAGAAGAGAGGAATTCTCGCACCTGCTGAAGAATTTCAAAGACATTGGCTATGATCATATGCTCTCTGGTCTTCAGTGTTGGCTCCTGGTTGCTACTGTTTTGTGTTTTAATGTTGTACAGTTTGTGATGTTTTGCTCGATGGAGTGGAACAACAAAAGTATGGAGGGTTTGAATGTTTATGAGAAAGTGGTGGGGTCGTTGTTCCAAGTTACGAATGCCAGACACAGTGGTGAATCTGTCTTCGATCTCTCTTCCCTCTCTTCAGCCATATTGGTGCTCTTCGTTGTCATGATGTAAGTCGCTAATCTCTCTTAATTAAGACCAGTTTCTAACAAACAATGCCAAGTTATAACCTTACAACTTAACACCGTTTTACTTTCTAAATATTATCGTGTCACTTAAACATTTCTTGCTTTTAATCCTTCTCCAAGTGTTAATTTTAGCTGGTGCCGATCCATCATTTTCCATTGAAAAATATTCATTTCAAAAAAGACAAGGGAAAGGTGAGAGGTTTTCTTGATGGTGCAATTTTATACATAAACTACTGAAATTTACCTATACGAAATTTCCTTATATGACTTGACTAAGTGAAGAAGATCTGCGTGTATAACACTAATTTTTATTTTTAAAAGTAAAGTTATGTAAATTTATTTATTAGATAAAATCGTATTAAGATGATACCAATTTCAATTGTTTTGTTTTATATTAAACGAAAATCCAGTTAAATTTTATTTTAATCTAATTTAAATTTTCATTAAAGTCATATCAGATCTAAACTCATATTATTATATAATTTTTTTATAATGAAATCGTGTTATGTTAATATGATTTATTTAAGTTAATATAATTTATTTAAGTATAAAATTTTTAAAATCTACCAATTTCAATAATATTTTTTTTTAATTTTTTACTTTTTTTTTAATTGCATGAGTTTAGTTAAAAAAAATTATTTTCAATACTTATTTCTTTATACTCTTTTTGCATTTCCATGCATGAAAAATGTCACCGACAGCAATTACTTTAAAATATAAAAATTGCGATTGCATTCACATTTTCACACTTTTAAATATTTATACTACTTTCACATTTCATCTTTTTTTCTCTCTCTATCTCTCTCTCTCTCTTATTTTGATGTAAAATGGCGAGAGCATAAAAATAATGTAACAAACAATTAAGGGGAGGGCATATGTTCTGTACTCCTACACCCACTTACAAATGGAACTGGAATATGTGTCTCGATTTGATTGCTCAGAAAAGGAATTCTCATATATCAGCCTTCACATGTATTTTCCTATTCAGTATTAAAACCGTGTGAGAAGCATTTGAAACTTCATAAATTATGCATTGGATTTCTAAATATTTGGTGAAAAAAAAAAAAGTTATTCGAGAAGCTTATCTTTATGAAGGATCCAAGAGACTTGGTTAATAACGATAAATGTGAGGAATAAAGATGACACCTGTTAAAGATTATTGTTAAAGATGCACTAAACCAAACTGTATTGATGGATGAAACAGGTACCTTCCACCGTACACTACTTTTTTACCTGTAAGAGAGGAGGAGGAAAGCGATGTGAAGAGAAAGGGAAAAAGCGCATTGGAGTGTGTTGTGTTATCTCAACTCTCATACTTGGCCATATTCATTATTCTGGTTTGCATCACTGAGAGAAAAAGCTTGAAAGAGGATCCCCTCAACTTTAATGTTCTCAACATCACCCTCGAAGTCATCAGGCAAGCAACCCTTTTTTCTCTCTTTCTGCAATATCTTCAATCAATCATTTTCTTAGAAAACTAACTCATAACACATATTATAGTTCATGTTACTTGCTTGAGATAGTATAGTAGTATTACTGAATGCAAACTGTGTTAAGTAAATGTTGTGAGAAAAATGTGCAGTGCTTATGGGAACGTAGGGTTCTCAACGGGATACAGCTGCGCAAGACAGTTGAAAAGCGATGGTACGTGCAAAGATTCATGGGTTGGATTCTCTGGTAGATGGAGTGACCAAGGAAAGATCATCCTTATATTGGTCATGTTCTTTGGGAGGCTCAAGAAATTCAACATGAAAGGTGGCAAAGCATGGCACCTCTCCTAGCACACCACCCTTTCTGCAATCATATCAAACACTTTTGTCCTCAACCACCTCACTGCATGTATGATTATATTAAAATATAGTTAGAACTTCTTCCATAGGAAAACACTAGAAGATGAAAAAGTATTATGGGGTATCCAATATCATCACCAATATTCATGTGAATATTTACTACCACACTACAAATATATGGATCTTATTCCACAGCATATAATAATTTCTTTATCTTAACAACAAGATTCTACTCTCTTTTTTAAAATTGGTCAAAATCTCTCTGCATATATGAACTTGATCCTTTTTCTTATCTTGTCCAAATCTGGCATCTTAAGATCCATATAAATGATATGAAGTCTACTATTCTGATAACATGATATTTGACTATATTTTTTTTTTTATTATTATTATTTGAATCACTAACAATAACAAAGTTGGAAGACAGGTATATCAATTCCAAGCATCACTTAGAGATATTCGCTTTCAAAATTCTGCCATATAATTGTTTGCAATTACAAATTCGTGATGGTTGGCCAGAGCCATGATAACATTCTGCTCTCATATCATCACAATGATGATCTAACAGTAAACTTTCTTTTACACGTTACTTGTCAAAACATATTCCTTTTTGGGCAATTTCTATGCATTGCCGTGGCACGTGGCAGATGAAAGATGCATCACTCCATAGCAACAACTTGTTGAGAATGGCTTATATGAAGATTAATCAGCTTTCCACATTTTTTGTTAATGATCTTTCATAATTACATTTGAAGAATCTTGTCAATTATTGCCTTAACTTTTCGTGTATCTCTTTCTACTCACATAAACATTCTCTGGCACCTTTTTGACTCACTGGTGACTCCATTGCATTTTGTAGTTGTCTCCTTCACTGTCATCCACCTCAACGACTCCATTATGGCCATTTCGCCTCAGTGCTTCAATGATTGTTTCGATATAATAACAAATAAGATTAACTGGAAGTAATAAATCCATCACTAAAATTAGAATGTTCACATTTGGAGGATAAATTTACAAAACAAAAATAGATAAAAAAAAAAACTAAATTAAATATGTATTTGTTTGGTAATATAAAAATTAGTAAGAAATTGAGTAGATTTTGTTTTTGAAAATGAGATATGGTGTAGGAAATAAAATGTTTGTAAAAATATATTAATTTTATCTTGGTATCTGTTTTAGAATAGAGTTAAGAGCACATTTTACGACAATTTTTCTACCATTAGTTAAATATTATTAAAAGTTTACATTAGAAGACATGGTTATTGAATAAATCGTGAAATATACTAAATTTTGTAATTTTTAATAAACTTTTACAGAACATAAAAAACTTATTTATTTCTTAACATTTAATGTGTCTATTTATTTGATAACTAAAATAGCTTTTCCCAATATTAAAACCCTCAAATATAAAATCATTAAAGAATGAAAATCGAAATGATTAATGGTATCTAGAGTTTTTTTTTTAACTATAGGTATAGATACAGTGAGGCATTTTGATCAATAATTTAGAGCTTTAATATGCTCAAATTAAGTATAATTTTTATTTTTATTTTTTATGTAAAGTAATTAGAACTTATTTTCTATATGTCACAAATTGGTGTGAATAAACTTCTCTTCCATAAATATTACACTATCTTATTTTGAATGTGAACAGAATTCTCTGAATCATTAACAACACTAAAATCTGCCACTATATGTAAGGAGCACTTCTCATATCAAACCATAATCTGCTAGCTAGGTAGTACTACAAAAGTGGATATGAATACTTTGCACCTATAGGTGTATCAGAACAATGTTCCTACTCACTCTGACTATAAATTTTTCAACCATTTCATTATAACAACTTTTTATAATTTATTTATTTGAATAATTTATTTCAACACTATCATTTTATTTTTATTTTTATATAAATTTTTAATTTACATATTTTTTGATTATTTTTTTAAAAGCTTAAATAAATTTTAATTTGAGCAATGCATTTATTTATAAATACTTTTTTAAATATTTATATTTTGAATTTGTAAAAAATTAAATTTCAAAGGTAAGATTTGTTTCCTTTTCTAAATATTAATGAGACTATTGTTGAAGAAAAATCATATGATTTTTCGAAATAAAAAATACTTCTTTGGTTCACTATATTATATTTATATTTGCAACAAACATTAACCCATCAATGTTTCACTTTTCGTTATTAAATCCACACACAAAACCTAAAAGCTTCCCAACTTTTTGAAAGTTTTTTTTTTAAGCACTCACCATTTTTGTTTCAGAACGTAACAATTCAGTTGCATTATTTGTTCCTTTCACAATCCAAAATTAAAATTTTCTTTCTTGTAAACTTCCAACTTCTGACGAAATGATGATTACAACGAATCATTCTTTCGCATATGCCCGATTCCAATTCAATTGGTCATCTTGTAATGAAAAAAAATTACAATTTATAAAATAAAAGTTAGGTATAGTAGTACTTTATATACTTGTGATACTACTTTCTTTCACCTGTTAGCTTTTATTTTCTCTTGGTTTTGAATCTGGATAAATGTTAAGGAAGAGATATATCATGATTATGTGAACATCAAGCTATATGCTAGAATGACTGTTCAGTCCGGAGTGGATTTCGTGTATGCTAATGGCAGTTCTTAAGCAGAAATTAACGACAACAGGTAAAGAAAGCTTTAGTAAAATTTTAAGGACTCTGTCAATCTTTATTCTTGGTATTAGTGAACGTATCAATTGGAACCATGACAATTCTAAGATTAAATACTAATGTTATCAATCAAATAATACTTGATGATTTAAGGATGAAGTAACAAGTAGAGTAGAAGAAATTAAGAGTGTAATGTATTTTTATATATTCTGAATTTGTTTTGAAATTGTTAATTTAAGTATTTTTTCAATGATGATGATAATAACAAATGAAATGTCTTAAATAGATTAGATTTTTTTTTTTACTTTTTAGATTTTACATGAATTATATTTATTTTTATATTAATGTGACAATATGTTTAGATTGTATATTTATTCACATTTTCTTGCATTCTTTTTCTTTCTTCATCATACTTAGGAGTATCTTATAACATTTCAATATTAATTTCCTTTTATTTTATTTTTTATACCTAATAAATTTATGATAAAATAGCATATAAGATGTGTGATGATATTTGAAGATATATGAAATAACATATATATTTCATTTTTTATACATAATAAATTTATGATAAAATATAATATAAGATGTGTGATAATATTTTGAAGATATATGAAATAGCATATATATTTTATTTTTCATACATACTAAATTTATGATAAAATAGTATATAAGATGTGAGATGATAGTTTGAAGATATATGAAATAATATATATATATATATATATATATATTAGGAATAGAGAAGTCAATGTATTAGAAGATAAGAGTTAGTCAGAAGATTAGTATTAATTGAGTTTCGCTTTCATTATTGGATAGAACCTGCAAATCAATTATAATTATCAGATCACATAGATATCTATTATTAGAAAAAAAGCAAAACAATACAAAAAGAAATATATAATACCTATAAAATAAATCGACAAAAGAGATTATCATTTTCTTTATATTACCAATCAGCTTCAATCAAGGTTGAATTTCACTATTTTGTATTTTAAAATAGTCTAGATAACTTTTATCGGCTGTAGTTAAAAAATTAAGATTTGGAATACAGGGAGAGAATGGTGCAGACAAGAGTAAAAATTTTAGAATTAAATAAGTTATTTAGTATTATCAACAACACTAACCAAAAACAATCTTTAACTATCAAAGTGTGCAACCTATGAAAAGGGTTTGACACAAGAATGATATATTGAAGAGATAAAAATTCAGAATTCAAATACATTTCTAAAATTGCTAGAGTTTATACAAAAACTGGTAATAATTTTACGTCAATCAATTGTTATAATATTATTTTAATTTAATACATCAAAATTGAGTTTAATTTTTGAAAGTTAGACCATCTTAATTTATTTTCATATAAATAAAAAAAAATCTATTTTCAATTAAATTTTTTATTGTATATGGAGCACCTCTCATACTAAACCCTATATTTAATCTGCTAACTAGTACTACATAAGTGGACATGAATACTTTAACCATTTCATTACAACAACTTTTTATAATTTATTTATTTGAATAATTTATTTCAACACTTATCATTTTATTTTTACTTTTTTTTTTAATTTTTAATTTAGATATATTTTTTTATTTTTTAAAATCTCGAATAATTTTTAATTTGAGTAATGTATTTATTATAAATACTTTTTAAAATATTCATATTCAATTTATAAAAAATTAAATTTTAAAGGAAATATTTGTTTCCTTCACCAAATACTAATGGGACTATGCTTAATTTTGTTGAAGAAAATTCATGCAAAAAAATGTCCTATTATGATTTTTCAAAAGCAAAAATGCTTCTTTGGTTCACTATATTATATTCATATTTGCAGCCAACGTTAACGCGTGAATGTTTCAACTTTTCTTTTCGAAAGGTTTTTTTTAACAGCACTTACCATTTTTATTTTATTTCTAAACGTACCAATTCAGTTGCATTATTTGTATCTTTCACAACCCAAAATCAAAATTTTCTTCCTCCATAAACTTTCAACCTCTGACGACATGATGATCACAACAAATCGTTCTTTCCCATATGATGATCACAACAAATCGTTCTTTCCCATATGCCCCTCTCCAATTCAATTGGTATCTTGGAAAAATTGCAATTTATAAAAACTAAAGTTAGGTCTAGTACGTTATATACCAATAGCCTTTTTCAATACATTGGTAACAAACAATCTTGTTTAAATGCAACATATCCAACTTGCAGGTTATTTTATATAGAATTGGTTGTCATGTCGCCTTCATGCTATGAATTACATTGTTAAGTTACTACTCTTTCCCATGCATTATTTCTATTGATGTTGAAACTACCAAAATAAAACAAATATTATTTCAAGTGTCATAGAATTGCATATGTTTTTCCTTTTTCATATTTAGATGTAACAAATGCTTTTGGAATTTGCATAAAACTATAGTTCTACACAATTTTGAAATAGAAATTTTAAAAGGTGAGAATGCAAGGAATTTAAATGTAAATTCAAGAATCTTAAATAGAAATGAATGACATAAATAGTAAAAAAAAAATCTCACAAACTCAAGTTTTAAAGTTTTCACTCATGACTTAGATTCATTAGATTTAAATCTCTCTATCTCATATTAACTTTATTCTATATGCTCATTCGAGAAATTTAACAAAAAAAACAGAATTTGTGCAAATATATATATCTTGAAAAAAGAAAACGATGAATGTCCATTCCTTAGCATGGTTTAATAATGGAACCTTGCAAATATTAAAGAGAGTCTTTTATTTTATTTTTTTTCTGAGATGGGTTGATGCAAATGGTGGAATGGTGAAAACAAATGGTAATCAAGGATGATGGAGTTGAGGTGGCAGTGTTTTCATTAATTGTACACTTGGATAGAATTTCTAATAACAAAAGATGGTGTAAAAAGTAACTTTTATCGTATCATAACCCAATAGGCCCTTTTTTTCATTTTTTTCTTACCAAAAAGAATATTAATTCTTTTAACATGGAAACTTTTTGTCTTTTGCTCAACTTGCGTATGCTCAACTAGTAATAAACATACATGTGTATTTTGGGTAATTCATGCGTATGTGTGTACGATGTAAACAACTCGTCTGGGAAAAGACAATTGAATGAAGGAGCAAATTGCAGGAAAATAAACTAAGATTGTTGGGAAAATTAAAGAAATTTCTTCCTTTCTTTCTCTGTTTTTAAGTATGGTCTTTCTGACTCATGTAAGGATGTGTATTCTGAATGAGTTGAACTTTCAACAATAAAACTGATTATGCTGTTAATTATATATAACAAATTAGTGTAAAAGTATTTAATACTGTTAATAAATTTTAATTAAATTTATACCCATCACATCCTTAAATAGTTTTAGGTAACTTGTCTCTTGCATGCATGCTTGAATTTTGTAGGACGTATAACCAATTACAAGAATGCACGAAAAATTGGTAGAGTGTCCAAATCCGATGTGGTAGAAAGAATTATTTAAGGGTTTCTTCCCTTATGTATATTTGAAAGTAATTTATTTTTCCCAAACGTAGTCTTAAAAAAATAATGCCCCTCTAGATTGTTTAGTTTTTAAGAGTTATTCTTCGAAAGTTTTCAATAGATAATAAGTTGTTTATATAGATAAATAAATAACTTATATGTATAAAAAATAAATAATGTAAATATATGATATAGAATTTGATGATCACTAATGGTTGTTTGGCCCTGAATGGAGAAATAGGTAGGAAGCAACAAGCAATTAGTTCACGAGTTGAGAGAGACAGTGAAAGCAGCCTCCACCGGATAAGGGTTTGTTTTCTTGTCATTAGTTTATGATTTTAAATTTGTGAATGCCTTTTTCTCTGCAATATCATAATATGCTGAGACATTTCTGCATATTGGCTGTGAAAATTGCATAAGGGGAATGTATTGAAGTGTGTAATGCAGCTACCAAATAATGAATTAAAATAATGCAAACAATACAGTCACGAGACACTACAAAACAAATCACCAACCCTCCTCTCTTTCTCTCTGAGCTGTGGCTGTGACTGTGCCTGCCATGTGTGGAAAACTTTGTTCTGAAATCTAGCGTACCTTTTCATCCTATAAATCAAAGCCTTTAAACAAAACCAAGGTTCCCAAACTCAAAAGTAAGCTCACTTTTTCCCCTTATTTCTTCAAAACATGGTTCCAATCTCCTTACTCAACTATGTTCTTCTCCTCTTTTGTTGTACTTTTTCCTTTAACTTGTTAACCACTCCTGGCTTTGCCCTCAACATTGGAGCTGAAACCACTGGAGTAGCTGTCTCTGTGGTAATCTTCTAAACAATTTAATTAAGCCTTAAACTAACGTATGCAGCCAGTACTTTTCCTAATTCTCTCTTTTTTTTGTTATTCATCTGCAGAGCAAAGAGTGCAGTAGACAATGTGAGTCAAGTTTCTGCTCAGGTACATCTCTAATTCTATGACCATTTTTGTTCTTACTTTGGAGATTTAGCTGATTGGATTAAGGTTTAATTTTTTTACTATGGCATGGGAACCAATAATAACACTTTGGAGTTTGGAATGACAGTGCCTCCATTATTGAGATATGGCAAATACTGTGGACTTTTGTATAGTGGATGCCCCGGTGAAAGACCCTGTGATGGCCTTGATGCTTGTTGCATGAAGCATGATCAATGTGTGCAATCCAAAAACAGTGAGTTCTCTAATTGCTTCTAAATTCTTACATCTTACATTATAACTTGCATTCGAGCAAGATTTGCTTGAATACTTCCAGTTTCAGAATCTATCGGATCTTAGTCTTTGTAAGTGGGATCATAATGTCCCTTCACAGATTAGATCTTCAATTCAGCCCTTTTTTGTACCGTGTTTGTCTTTACTTTGATAGGTCCGGCATTATCTTAAAACTCAGTTTTGAATGATCCATGATTACTTATTTTATACACGTTTTTGTATGAAACATATAACTGAATCTGTACTAAATTAGCTCTAATGGTAATGAACTATTGAAATAGATATGGCAGGAAATTGAATCGGTCAATGCACTTGTTGTTGCAAGCACATGGCTCAGAAAATTTAGGATGGACAGGTGAGAATTGAGAGAGGGAGTTAGGTAGTGTGTAGTCTAGCTTCTTGCTTAGCTTCTCTTTTTCTCAAAGGAGGAAGTGGGGTAAACACAAATATAAATAGCTTTTTCCAATGAAATTATATCCCAAAAAGTACAATTTTTTTATGGAAACTAAAGTTTCACTCATTTAGAAGAAAAACAGAAACAGAGCTGGACCAAACACTATATTAGAAGAAAAGGCAAAATATGCTCATTATTGTACAAACCAATGACAGTTGTTAAGGATTGTTTACTTAATTTCTTTTGATCAGTATACTAATGAATCCAGTAAATGCCGAGAAATTGATGGACATAAATAGAAACTAATCGTGATCTTTCATATATTCACCTCTTTTTTGGATGACTGATTCTACTACCGTAAGTTTGACCCTCATTGCATCCCTTCTCCTACACTCAAAGAATATGCATAAGAGGACATGTAAGTTATAATAACTAACAGTGAACTTTGTACCCCACAAATTAGTTTATTGAACAACTATTTTGTCGAATACTGAAATCTTGTAGACTTGTGTTATTGAAAAATAAAATGGAATTTTGCTTTTTGACTGAGTGGGTTGGTTTTCCATCCGAGATTCACACTTGGTGTAAAATCATCTCAAAAGCAACTATGTATAACGTGTTTTCAGAACACTCTTAAGTTATAGAACTTGGTTAGTGGATCTAAGCAGAGTGAATGGGGGAAATGGTAATTGATTAATGATGGTGGTATGCAGATGACTACCTAAGCCAAGAGTGCAGCCAAGCATTGATAAACTGTATGAATAACTTCAAGAACTCGAGGGCTCCTACATTCAAAGGAAACAAGTGCAATGTGGATGATGTTATTGAGGTAATACATGTTGTGATGGAAGCTGCTTTACTGGCTGGAGGGATTCTCCACAAGCCCTAGAGAGTGATGCTGTCTGTCTATCTCTCTGTCAAGTCTCCGGAAAGAATAGATATTTTCTCATTATTCCTATTGTTTTTAGTTGCTCTCTTACCAAATTAATCAAACTTCAATGCTTTATTCTATTTGTTCACAACCAATGTACTCTTTTCGCACACTCTTATTATTAGGTAAAGTATGTTTACTCATTCTTGTGATCCCCCACCTCGTATAAATGTACACTGCAAACACAATTGTTTATTCCGTTTTCCTTCTGATGGAATTAGTTTCGCTTTTTGAAAGATCTCCTTAAAGTTCTGAATGGTTACTATTTTCATCTATATAAACTATAAACAAATAAAGGTAAGCATGGATGAGCCAACTGCATCTTGAAAAGTAAATTCGATCATCAAAATTCATAAGCAAACTTTCTTTTCTACATTTTTTGTTTGTTTGGTGATGGTGTCCGACATAATAATCGAGGATAAAGCACTTGTCTGTCAAAGATTTTATCAATGGGAGTTCTACATAACTTACGTTACAAAGCAAGTTCAGCAAAAAGTTATTATAGCTTTGAACAAAAGCTTCTCAAGCGTTTCTTTGGTTTTCCGTTGAAATAAAGCTTAATGCATGTTTGGCTAAATGCAAAAATATCCTTGTTTCCTTTCTTGTAACTCACGCACTGACGTCCCTACTAATAACTAATCATAGCTTTGAGAAGTCGTAGTACATCATTTCAGTTAAAAGAAATATGCTGATTTTTTAAAAAATGAAGTGTACATATTGGGGAGAAAAAGAAAGTTAAAGTAGATTAAATGTTCATTTGATGCTCTGTAAAGCAAAACAGCAATACACATTTGAATAACACAAGTAATTTTGTATTACTGTATAATAATTACTAGACGGGGCAATACACAAAATTTACTACCATATCAGAAGCAACTAATACATATATCTGCCTGGTAGTAGAACTTTATCGGTTGGGATACTAAGTTTTTAAAGCTATCAATCAATAAAACAAAACTTTAGTAAGGAAAAAGTTAACTACATGGAAGTGAAACTCATAAGCAAGATAAATCCAACATAGTATGTGACTCCTTTCTCTGCTTCTCTCTCCATTGCTTACGAAACCAGTGTCGGTTTCCTGTCAGTTTCTACACTTTGTTTAGGTTTCACGGGTGGCAATTTTGCTAACACCCAGCTTGGTGAAGAATCAAGCCACAGCCCTTCGCCAGTTTCTTTGTGCTTGAAATCAGGAGCTTTTTCATTCCTCTGATCATCAAAATGAATTATTAACTCAATACACAAAATCCAATAAAGCGATATAAATTTTGTAAAGATTTAAGAACACAAGGACAATTCAGAAAATGGGTTACCTTATCTAATCTATTATCCCACCATTTGGCCGGATTTTGCACCAAATCATTCCAGGACACATCACCACCTAAAACCAGGTTGAGACAAAAAACAAAATATGATGACCAAACAGAAATGGAAAGAAAAATATGAGGAATCTTAAGTTGCAGGGCCACCAAAACAAACACGAGACATTGGGCAAACATAAAAATGGAGAGCATCTCCAAGCTACAAAAACCAAAACCATAATTTGTTTTGAATTAAATGTGAACCTAATCAGACCAAAAATCTGTTTGCACCAATTCTCGTGCATCTCAATTATGACTAATGATGCAAGGTAGGCTTTTATGACCAAGAGAAGCTATCTACACAAACCTTTACTATCCTTTGTTTTTTTGGACTTAATAACCGGAACATCAAATTCAAGCCCTTCTAGTTTGGGTAAAACCCATGTTGTAGCCTTGTTAAGCCAGAGGGAACCACTGCCATCCTTGCGCTTGAAATCAGGGTACTTTGGATTTACCTGTACTAAGAAGATAAACGGATAAAATGATCCTCCAGATATATTAGACAAAAGAGAGAAAGATACATCAAGTCATTAATCACTAGTTCACTACCAATCCATTTTGTTTGCTGTCACGGAAATCACACCACTGCTTTGGATTATCTAGAAGGTCTATCCAAGAACTCGTCAAAAAATCTGGATTTTTCTTTGTACTGGCTGTTAAAATAAACCAAATTGCAAATTGTTGGAATGTTCAAACAACCCAATTAGCCATTATTATAAAGTAGAAGAGGGTCAAGAGACATACTTAATGCGTATATACTTACATATTGGGTGTTTTGGTTCAGGTTTCAGGTCAATTGTCACTAACTCTAATTTCTCTTGGACCCATTTGGGAGTTGAGCTATTGATAAAGAGTAATTCACCATTTGTCTTTCTTTCGAAAGCTGCACCTTTTGGATTTTCCTACATTAAGTTGTAATGGATGTCAGAAAACAAATTTGCAAAAAGCATCATCAATCATAGCCAAATATTAAAGGCACATGACAAAACCAACCAATGAGAAAATTCCCCAACCTCTGTTGAACGAAGATCCCACCATTCAACGGGGTTATCAAGGAGATCCTTCCAAGAACTGTCTATGTCCAGCTCCTTACTCTGCTTGGCATGGATATTCTTCCTTGATGGATAGATGTCATGCTCCTCACTTTCTAATAAGATAGAAACAGAACAAGTCCAAAAGAAATGTCAAGTTCAAGTAAGTCATTGCTAAAACCGCACCGCACATTGCAACAAAATTTTCACTTTCACTTAATATCATGAATACTAGCTATCATCCTCTCATTAACTTGCTCTCTCGGGTTCTTTTCTTGTTCTGTTTAGGATCGAATTACATTTTTCTTTTACAAATTTAATTTAAGAATTCTCAAATAGTTGAGAGACATACCGACTAATTTTGGCCTTTCTTTTAGTAAGTTTTTAATATGAAAGAAAATAAATTAAAATTACGAAGGCAAAAGTATTGAGTCCGAAATTAGTATAATGAATGTTTGAGGATACACAAATTATATCCATGTAAGAAAGAAACGCATTTTTGCGGTGTCAATAATGAAGTATTGGCGAGATGAGAAGACAGCTAAGGGAATAAACGAGAAGGGAGGACTTACGAGAGAAAGGAAGTGTTTTGGTGGTTGAAGACGCGGATGTAGCGTTGAGTTGGGGATATCCTTGAACAAAGTTGAGGGTTTGCACCAAAACCTATTGCAGATAGTGAAGATAAGAAGTGGGGTGTAGCAGAAGATACGATAGTATAAGAAAGAGAGAGGTACCTGGATATTGGTTTGATGTTGGAGTTGTTGGGGGTGTTGTGGTGGATGAGGATGAGTGGTGAGATTTCCAGCAATGTGGATGAAATCGTTGAGTTTAAGATGGCATTTAGCGGTGTGAGCGAGATCACCCTCGAATATAAGCGGAATCCTGGCATGGTGAGATAGTGTAGTTAAAGTAAGAGCAGAGAAGAAGAGAAAGGAAATAGAGAGAGCAGCGTACGAGAGGGAAGGAGAAGAAGGGGACTCCTGGCGCGTGATGACGGCGGCGGCCCAGGCGTTGCCGTCGGGAGATTGGTGGAACTGAAGGGGCGTGAGGAGCTGACCGATGAGGCTGACGGCGTTAGCCAGTTTGGGCTGAAAAGGAATCTCCGGTGGGGTGGGTTTGGAGCTGCGAGTGGCGTAGGAACGGAGAAGAAGAATGAGAGGGGAAACCGAAGAATCCCTGCCACTTTTGCCAAACACTCGTGGCACCCAACAATTCATTTTGCTTACTACGTAGGAATTGATCAAACTATGAACGAATGAATGAAAGTAACACGTTTGTTTTAAGTTACCTAGTTTCACTTCCCTCTCCCTCTTCTTTGAAAAATATAAATAAATTAGGACTTTCAAATTCTAAATATTAATATTTGTGACTAAAGTTGGGAACTTTACACTAAAGGTAGTATTTTTAATAGTGGGTGGTGACAAGTAAGCAAAAGCAAGATAAGATCTGAGAGTGCAGAAGTGATGGGTGGAGAAGAAGAAGAAGAAGCTTCGAGAACTCCATTGCTGTCAGGCAAAAACCCTTCGGCTTGGACATATGGCAGTATCCTGGTGGTGGCTTCGATGTGGCTCCTGGGAGCGTTGGTCCTGGCCCTCTACTTTTCCTCAGTCCCCGTCTCCTCCTCGCCGCTCCCTCACCCCGTCGTCATCCTCATTTCCTCCGACGGCTTCCGTTTCGGATACCACTTCAAAACCCCCACTCCCAACATCCATCGTTTGATTCAGAACGGCACGGAGGCTGAGACCGGCCTCATCCCCGTCTTCCCCACCCTCACATTCCCCAACCACTACTCCATCGTCACCGGCCTCTACCCTCCCCACCATGGCATCGTCAACAACCTCTTCTTTGATCCCATCACCGGCGAAAAGTTCACCATGGCCAACCACGACCCCAAATGGTGGCTCGGCCAGCCCCTCTGGGAGACCGCCGTACTCAACGGCCTCTCCGCCGCCACCTACTTCTGGCCGGGCTCCGAGGTCCGCAAAGGCCCCTGGACTTGCCCCGAGGCCTTCTGTCAACCCTACAATGGATCTGTCCCCTTCGAGGACAGAGTGGACACCGTTTTGAGCTACTTCGATTTACCCCCTCACCAAATTCCTTCCTTTATTACTCTCTATTTTGAGGATCCCGATCATCAGGGTCACCGGGTTGGACCTGATGATTCTGAGGTCACTGATGCTGTTGCCAGAATCGACGCCCTGCTAGGGAAGCTCATCCAGGGCTTGGAACAGAGAGGCGTTTTCGAGGATGTTCATGTTGTTTTGGTCGGTGACCATGGCATGGTTGGTACATGTGATACAAAGCTTGTCTTTTTAGATGATTTGGCACCTTGGGTCCAGATTCCTCGAGATTGGGTCCAGTATTACACCCCATTGCTTGCTATTCGACCCCCTCCTTCTGTTGATCCAGCGCTTGTTGTTGCTAAGATGAAGGAAGGGTTGAGCTCTGGGAAGGTTGAGAATGGGGGGAAGTTGAAGGTTTATCTGAAGGAGGATTTACCAGAGAGACTTCATTATTCGGACAGCGATCGGATTACCCCCATTGTTGGTTTGGCTGATGAGGGTTTCAAGGTGGAGTGGAGTCGAACGGGTAAGAAGGAATGTGGCGGCGCTCATGGTTATGACAATGCGTTTTTCTCCATGAGGACTATTTTTATTGGACATGGTCCTAGGTTTCCCAGAGGGAAGAAGATACCATCCTTTGAGAATGTTCAGATTTATAATCTGGTTACTTCCATTCTCGACATCAAGGGTGCGCCTAATGATGGCTCTGCTTCGTTTCCCGATTCTGTTCTTGTGCCTTCTGCCTCACCAACCTAGATATTGGTCACGTAGGTATTTTTGGTTTTGCTTTACAATCAGAATTGAAGTTTCACATTCATAATCTATCTTCACCTTTAATGCAATCTTATTATGAAGGTTGTTGACATGAAACTTAATTTTTGTATTGCAGAACAGTACCAAAAACACCTATGGAACCTTGTATTGTACCAAATAAAACTCAGTGAGTGTTGTAGTAGAGATGCTCTGAAATGGTGCTGCAGAAGGAATAAGTGTATAATGTACTATTTCCACTTAAACTAATTTTAGTTTGAATTGGGTTAGTTTTCCTTATGTGTGGATGGATCCTCCTAATTTTATAATTTCACTGACACATTGCCTGCACTTTGCAAATGCATTTTACAAGTAACATATATTACTATATTATTAGGTTCAATGAATGGATGTTGACTAGGATCCACATGCAATATTTCCCTTTTGGATGATGTTTGGTGCTATAACAACACCTTCCTACTCTACCCTTTTGCTGCCATTCTTTTTTTAGCAGTGACAAATTATGTGTTTCCACTTTTCAAATGCCTACTGGTTGTTGTTTCAAACAGTGATTCCCTTGTTAACTTTGGCATTTCACTGAATTGTTTCTCTTTCCATTTCAGTTTGGAAAATGTCTTGGATGACAGTAAATGCATTAACTTACTAATATACTCTTCTCTTTTATTCTGTAAATGCATCTATTTCTGGCGTATCATTTGTATACTCAATTTATAACTGGAGCCTGTCTGCTTCAATGAATCAATAGTGCTACTTTTTCTATTCTACAATTGGTAATCCGTTTCACTCAATCCGGGATATTATTGCTAAATCATTGCTGCTAGATGAAGCTACTGCTAATTAGGATAAACCCTAATGTTGACCTTGTTTTTGGAATATTATTCTTGCAAGAAAGTATACCCTAGATTAATATTCATCCGTTTATGCGATGAAAACCTAAGCCAAAAGCTTCCTCGTGTTAGTATGTTTGTTTTGTATTCCTTCTATTTTTCACATAATACACGTTTTTATGCAGAACTTGTAATTGACAGTAATTTGAACATCTGTTTGAAGAGTTTAATAGTTGTAAACTAACAATTTACAGCAGTTTTATAATGCCATTTAATCACAAAATATTGTTTGCTTGATTTGTCCCCTACTGGGATTAGGGGTGTTAACTAAAAAGTATGGTTCAAACAAGTTTTTTATTTTTAAGATAGGTCTAGTAATATGGGCATGAGTCTATTAATCTTACGATTAAATTTTATTATCCAAGAGATCCAACACTAAAACAGTAATAATAATTTGTTAAAGATTAATTTATTAAGATTATTAAAACAGACTTCTAATCATTCTTTACAAATAACATTCAATGACTAAACAGAGGACACTCCTATTTAAACTGGTTTAGAATGATAAAAAAAATAAAGAAACTTGAGGGGCTAAGAGTAAAATCAATTTAATCAAAACTAAAAAAACAAGAATAGAAAAAATGAAAAGAAAAAAGAATGTTTTATTTGTTTTGTTGAATAAAAGATATGTTTTTAGTTATTGGTTTAGGATTAAATTCGGTCTTGGAGAATCTGAATTATAATCTCTAATAAAGTGTTTTTTTAAATTAAAATTTAGAAATGAAAAAAAAAGAAAAAGTTAAAATTAGTTTTGAATGAAATACTTTGAGGAAAAGATTTGAAATAAAATTACAAAAATTAAAAAAAAGGAAATTATATTGAAATTGAATTAGGTAATTAAGTGTGTGGAATATAATTATTTAGACCAGTACAAAAGTTAGATAAATTTTTAAAAAATTTATATTAGCAAAATTTGTAAATAAGAAGAATTTTCTGAAAAAAATGTATTGGAAAGTGTGATATATAATTGAATTTATTGAGTTGTAAAAATTATATTAATTTTAAAAAATAAGTTTAGGTGATATATAAATTTTGAGGAATAAATATTTGAATAAATAATTATTTACTACTACATATATTTTAAGCAAAAAATGTAAATAGGAAAAAATTATGAAGAATAAGATACAAGAAAGAATTGTAAAAAATGATGGAAAGTGTTTGATAAAATTAAAATTATTGAATTGTGTATAATGAATATGATAAATAAAATATTGATGAATTAGAAAAATTATTTTTGAAATAACGATGGAAAAAGAATATAAAAATGCATAGAAATAAACTTTGAGTAACATCATTTTATTTCTTTTATAATTTATGGGTATGATATTGATGTTTAGATATTAATATTTATGAATGTATAAGTTTTGACATTTTTATAATAAGTAATTTGAAAATTTATTTGGACTATTTATTATTTTAGAATTTAGTTTATATATATTATTAATAATTTTACAAGATAAAGCTTGAAAAGAAGTAAATTAGAAGTAGATAATAGTAGAATAAATAAAAATAATATTAGAATATTTAGTTAAAGAATATATATATATATATATATATATATATATATTGAGTGTG
>Ga0209489_102668_pt1 | contig 35967 bp, 12 predicted proteins | sample SiratrowhiteBW_FD_187527 | JGI IMG/M metagenome (GOLD analysis project Ga0209489, IMG submission 187527) | Root nodule microbial communities of legume samples collected from California, USA - Siratro white BW (SPAdes) (version 2) | ecosystem: Host-associated > Plants > Roots > Nodule | place... | reverse complement strand
GAGGCTGTCGTTGTTTTGTCTATTGCACCTCTTAAGTCCTTATTTTTCATTCCTAAAAGCTCCTTCTACGCACCTATCTTCCAATACTGTTTTATCTTGTACTCTAATTTGCAAGCATTCACTAAAATGGTTGTATCGAATAGTTTTGAAAAACATGGTTATATCCAGTTGGTCATTATGATATTTGGCTGCAAGAACTTGTTTCAATGTCTAACCATCAATATATATCTATTTTACAACAGTATACATGGAGGGGCGAGTATGAAAACTGTGTTGTTTGCTTGGTTCGAAGTTATTTTCTCATGAAAAAAGGAAGAAGTTTCTATTCATAATGGATTTATGATTCTATATGTATTTTTCTAAAGTTATAACTGATGAATTAATTGTGATATTAGCATTAGTTCTGTGATTGTTTTGAAGCTTTTTATAGGAAGCCTGGCAAGATCTGGGCACATATATTTCATAATTACTAATACTAAAAGAAGGTTATGACCAAATATATTTCATACGTAGACTTTGCTAGAATGTTGAGCTCTTAGAATATTTTACCACGAACATATCAGATTCTATTTGGTTTGAATAATTTATTTCGTTTGGGGAACTGTTTTTCTCACAAATATTTTGAGCTTGTCTTTTTTACTCATTTGTACGAACTGCCACATATCTTTCCTATTTATTAAATTTTAATTATCATCTTTTTTTATAAAGATAAAATAAATGTTAATCAAATTAATCATGACATATTGCATATATATTATATATATGCTAGAAACTGAGCTTCATTTATCATCATTTAAAAACCAATAGAATATTTACTTTATATCAGCGAGAGAAAAGAGGAGAGGAGGAAAGCGCATCCTTGTTCATGAAAAGAGATTCTCAAAGAAAGACACGCTGACACGAAAACAATGACCATTGTTGGGCATGAGCATTAGTGAGACGTAGCCGTGCCTGCATGCATACAATAAAAATGGCATGACAGGGATTCCTTCCGTGGTGGCCAGAGATTTCTTGCAACCTTTCAGATGAATTTTGAATATAGTGGGTGTGGTGGTTGACAAATTAAAAATCACCATTATAAGGAATGTTGGCGTGGAGTTGTTCTTGCGAGTTTGAGGTCATTTGGTCTACGACTTCAGTTAGAGCTTCATTTGCAAAGACGTTCGTGGTGGTTGTGACTGATGGTGGGTGAGATCATGTGTTTGATGTTTGTTGTTGGGTGAGTTAAAATTAATGATTTAAAATTAATTGATTTAAAATTTGTTTGATCCATTTGTTTTTCCTTAAGACAAATTTTTCAAAATTTATTTTTCGAAATCAGTTCCGATTAACTTTCTTAAGATTTCTTGCATGTACTATATATATGAGTTTATACAGTTGATCTCATCAACTTACACACACTAAGCTAGGACAAAGCATTCATCTCTTCTTTGTTCACTTTGACTGACTTTTCTTTTTGCTTGACTTCATTGAGTACCAAATATGTGAAATTTCTAACACAACCTTCACCCTTTCCATGGTAGAGAATATGTTAATGAATATTTAAAATGGGAGATGAATGTTAAGAAAATTTTTGAATTCTACCAAGTAAATGAAATTAGAAGATTATCCATGGCTACATTAAGTTTTCAAAAATATGTCATGTCTTGGTGGAAACAAAGGCAATATGATGTTTCAATTGGGAGAAAATTTAAACTATTAAATTGGAAAGAGTTGAAGGCACGTATTAGAAGAAACTTTGTTTTGCCTTTCTATGAGAAAAAATAAAAAGAATAGAGAAAAAATGAAAGAGCTTATCATACGGAAGGAAGAGAAAACGATGAGAGAAACAGACGAGAAATAGAAGAGAAATAGAAGAGAGAAAGATAAGAGAAAGAAAAAGAGAGAGAAATAATAAAAAAAGAAGAAATAACATAAAAAACCATAAAAGAAGAAGAAATTGAGCCAAAATCCTTAAAGGAAGACTACTATACATTGAATTTTTCTTTTCACTTATATTCTAATTATTCTTTCCAAAAAAATATCAAAAACATCACTTTGTTTTGTTGTTATCTACCACAGAACAACAACAAAAACAAAGTGAAGAAAAAAATGTTTTCAAAACAAATTCTCTTACTTCTCTTTCCAAAAACTATTATAAAAATAAAGGGAATTGTTTTGAAATAATTTCTTGTAAATATAATTTGCTTAAGTTTCTTTTAATAGAAAAATTTATCTTACTTTTGTTTGGTGTTTATTGCATAATGATGTTTGATCCAGGAGGAAAAATAAATCAAATAAACAAAATCTGCAGTCACTAAACTTCATTCAAGAATTAAGGACATACCTTTTTCAAGAGGGAGGGCCTGATGGAAGACCACATAAGGCTACTCACAAAGGTCAAAGTACTAGCTTTTCTTTTGTCTAAAAAATTAAAATAGAAGCTTAGTTTGGCAAAGTTTTGGGGGCTTTGAGCCTTAAGGTGCAACCCTCTTCATTAGGAAAGTCGAAACTTTAATTGAAAGAAGTCAAAATGTAGTCAAACACAGCCTACCACAAGCTTACATGACTATGCAAACATCAATAGAGCTTTGGAGCTTATAAACACTTGGAAAGTGCAAGATTTGAATAATATTGAACTTGGGACATGTGTATGTGCATAAACTACAAGTGCAGCTGTACTCTGAACATTTTAGTCCCACATCTTTTATACTGATAAGTATTAAGAGCTCCTAAGCCTATAAATAAAATATTTGGTACGCGCTACTGAACGCATCTCAAATAATACTAGGAAGCTAAATTTGTAGTATAGCTAACCTAGGTCATCCTTCCCAAAGATTACTTAGTCGTTCTCTTAACAAAATTAAGGGGTTTTAATGAAATAATTAAGTTTGATAAAAGACAGAATTTTAAACAGATTAGATAAATGCAAGTAATAAAAACCAACCCAACCTCTCTTCGGCTCTCCCAAATCCCTTATTGGCTCCTAAATGAGATCTTTGCATCTATTTAACATTCCGAACACCCCACAATCATGGAACATGTCGCCGAATACACAATATGTTGAACAACTACAATCGCCCACTGTTAACAACAATATTATTCCAACTTAAACATCGATTCAGAAATTCCACAACACAATCCAATTTGATTCAATTACTAAATTAAAAATCAAATTAAAATAGTAATGAAACATGTAATTATGAAAATAAGTATAAAACATGAACCTCACGATTATGAAACGGGAGAGCACTTGGAGATCGAATTGAATAGAACAATTAGCCATTCATAATCACGATTGGCACATTAAGGCAGAAAGATAAATGCAAAACGCATAGAAGAGAAAGAAAGGAAAAAGAAAAATTGAATTTAATTATCTATTGTCTACTGTAATGTCTCTCAACTCTACCAAGAGAGTCGTATTTAAAGAAATTTTATCTTAAAACATCAAATGACTAAATAACCCTCCATAAAAAAATTTGCTAAAAATATCCAGGTGTCGCCTTGTTATCCAGTCTTTGTATACCAAATTCAAGTCCAATTTTAACCACTTTCCAGTTCGAATTTGATCTTGGCCTTAAATAACATTTGTAGATCTTTAAGTTATCTGAAAAATAAAACAAGAATCAAGTAAATTCGAGTTTTGTGGCAAAAGTTATGGAAAAGATATGAAACACACTCAAATATGTTAAAATTCTGAAAATGGTGTGAAAATAATAACAAACTTTTAACTGAAACTTAATTGACCCAATTACAACAAAACAGTGTAAAACCCTAATAATTACCAACTGATTTATATTTATTATTATCGTTATGCAATCGGAAAGTGGTAAAAATAAATAATCATCAATAAACTACAAGTGTAGGTGTACTCTGATCATTTTAGTCTCACATCTCTTAGACTGATAAGTATTAAGAGCTCGTAAGCCTATAAATAAAAGTCTATTATTACTTTTATACTCATTTTGAAATTGAATTTAAATTTAACTATGCATTTTGCTTGTTTTCTTATTCTTTTAGAGTCACTTAATTTAGGAGTAATCTTCTCCTAGGCTCACCACTAATGAACCTTCCTTAAAGTCAACACCCTTCTTGGGTTTCTCTCTAGAAACTTGAGGAAAAGTTTGAAGTTTAATTGTTGTCTTATGTCTCCAAAAGGGTTTCAATCAAGAAGATTTGACCAACGACTTATAAGCTTCCTTGTCTTCTAGACACCTCGAGATTTGAAAACCTGCATAGGTTGCACACATATTACCAAGAAAAACACTTAAGAACACCAAGAAAACACCAAACTTGGATGTCGTAACAGAACCATTGACACATGTAGTGTAGTGAGACGAGACACCTACATTAATTTTGTGTAATTACATAAATTTGATTATATAAATTAATTTTGTGTTTTTTTAGATAAAACTACAATATTATATAATTATAATTATAATTTTTTAGATAATTAATTTTTTGTTGAACTCTTAGGTACTTCAAGTTTTATATGATATTTTGATTTGGAGATGTCATTTTATTTAAATGAGATAATTTAATGAGTATTAATTAAATAAAATGTTTAATTTTTCAATTTAAACTATTATTATATTATTTTTTTAAGTTTAATTGTAATACTTTAAAAAATAGTTTTAGAATATAAACGTATTAAAAGCTACAAATAAAATGACACCTAAATATTTTTTTAAAGAGAAAAGTTTATATAAATAGGGAATCAATATTCAGGTTTCATTTTTATAAAAACATAATCTCTCTCATAAATGGTTATTCCTCTTTTCTTTGCTTTCTCTCTCTCAAATTTCGCCTCTTTCCTTCTTTATCAATTAGAATGACTATCAAAGATTATCCTTAGATTCTTGGTGTTGAGTAGAGTAAAAGTGTCCAATCAAATTCTTGAATAGAACAAGTTCATTTTCTGCTCATTGTCCTCAGAGTCAGTTTTAGGTCAATTCCGTTCTTGGTAGGGGTACTTTGCCTATGTCCTTTAAGGCATCAGAATGAGTCTATGTTGGTCCATTGTCCTAATAGTGTAGTCTGATAATTGAGCAGAAGCTCTTGCTGTAAGTTAGGTTGCCCATGATTTTAGGTTTTTGGAATTCCTTTGAGAGTCTCTACTCTATACAGGTGAGGGAAGTTAGTTTTAAAATTCTGTTGTAGTATACTAGGTTAGAGTACTTAATTATAGAATGAGATGTGATTTTAATTTGAAATATTCTCTAACAATGGTAATAAAATATAGTTTGATGAAATGACTGATTTTACGTTAATTGAACTTGTGGGAACAGTAGACTTTTGAATGCTTAGTAAATAGCTTATGTCTTGATTTGAGATGTATTTTTGTATGTTTTGATGTTATGGACTAAATGAGCTATTGTGAATCATGTGAAATGATGATTGAGACATGTTATCTTCAGGAAAAGAGATACACCATGTTGAGATTGTTAGGATATGCATTGTTTGAGTATTTGTTGAGAAGGAGGATCCTGACTCTACTGATTACCTTATAATCGCATAGGTGAAGGGTATCAAGTGGTGATAGTTGAAGGTGATCCATTTAACTGAATTGTAGTTTGAAAGAGTTGGTCAGGACATATATATAAATTTACCTTGTTTGATGAGGTTATGTTCATTTGTTTGGGATGGTGTAGATTCACAGTTGGAAGGGTCATCTGGCAGGTGCCAGCCTCTGATCCCAAGAGTCACTAGAGGCAAAACTTAGTAAGAATAACTAGTAATGTCACGAATGGATGAAGCAAACACTTTTAGATGGTATCGATCAGAGTCAATCAAGCCTTTTCCCTAATTATCGTCACTTAAATCCCACTAGCCGAAATCAAATTCGTTAAGTAAGAGATAAGCCAAAGATCCAGATCATTAGAATACGTCACCGGTCCGAGATGGGCCTTCTCGCGAAAAAGAGTAGGTTATTCCTATCACTAGGAATAGTAGCGCTAGCGGCGCAGAAGGATAAATAAAGAAAGTAGCTCAGCGCTAACTCAATGCACAAATTTTTTAGAAGTAGAGAGTAAGTGTCTTTGTATGTGAGTCAGCATATGAATGATATAAATTATTGTAAAGATGTGATAATGACAATATGATGTATGAGATGAATTATGAAAGCCTAATTTTCTGTGGTTTGATCGAGATAAAAATTTAATTTATGAATATATATTTCTTTAGACTCTCGAGCTTATTCTTATTTTTGTGTGGTGTTCGTTTTATTTTTAAATCTACAATCATCATGTATTACACGTGAACAAAAGATTTAACAAGTAGTGTGACTCCTCATTTAATTGATGGAGAAATTTTAATTTATTTAATCTTATTTTATTTTATAATTATATGAAACTTTTTTTATTAAATCTCATGGAGAAAAATATGTTTTGAAATACTCTTACGAATATATGAAGATTTATATTTAAGTGTATTATAAAAATTTTATACGATAGAGTTCCTATTATATTATAAATATAGGATGTTACACTAATTCTCATAACACTAGGTAGGTATTATTTTTTTTTTTAATTTAAACTTTGTACAAAATTAAAAGTAATTCAAGAAATATTAAAAATAATGCTGATTATTTCTATAAAATTGAAATAGATAATGATGTGCAGAAAAGAAATTAAGAATAATAATAAAAAATATATTAAAATATAAAAAATAATAATAAAAGAAAATTAAAAAAGTATAAGTTATAAACTAGTTGAAGTTTGTTACTAGCTTATAAGTTTGAAAGAATAAGTTGATTTGACGATTTGAATTACATAAAAAGATAAAAATAAACCAATAAATAATTAAAATAATGCAATACTTAATTGTTTTTATAAAATTTAAGCAGGTAATTATAAGTTAAAGGAAATCAAGAATAAGAAAAAAATATTAAAATACAGGAAACACTGGTAAAGAAAATTAAATAAATTACAAGATATAAGTTAGCCCATCAAATTTATAACTTAAGTTACAAACTCCTAAAATGTTTGTGTTAGTTAAAGTAGTCGAATAAGTTAGGAAGTAGTGTATTGGTCTTACCAAAGATATATAATATCTTAACTAATAAACTAATGATAAGTTAATTGGTAAATGTAAAATGTCCAGACATGATTATATAACTTTTATTATATAAATAAAATTTATTTTTTTCTTGACAAAAATATATTTTTATGCCATTATAAATGTTACTTTTAAATAGTAATTAATTATTAAAATTCAATGCTTTTATTTATTTTTTAAAATATTTATTTTTTTAAATAAGTAATTTTATTTAAACTAGTCGATGAAATGAGTATTATTTAATTTTTTTTATTTGTAAAAGTTTAAACTTCTTGTCTTTATAAAGTGAAAATAAATAATAATAGACAAAAGATTAAATTTATTAATATATATATATATATATATATATATATTAAAATATAATAAATATTAAGAAAAAGTTAAATAAATTAAAAGGTAGCTGAAATAACTTATAAAATAAAAATGCATAGAATAGTTATTTTAAAATATTCTTACTAAATATTATTTTTCTTTTAAATTAATAAATATTAACCTTATGTGAAACACTTTATAGGAAAATACTTTTTCTAACATATAACAAAAACACAAAGGAAAAGGAAAAAAAAAAGAAAACCGTTTGCAAGAACAGCATTACTTGTACAAAACAGTGTCTAGCGCCCGCAACACAAACAAAAACACTTTATTTGCTTTCATAACTTCACTTGGCAACTACTTCTTTCAAACCCTAATTCCCAAATTTTCTTCACACCATGGACTTCTCCAAGAAGCGTAAGACAGAAGAGAACGGCGATGCTGACTCTCTCTCGTCGCCACCCTCCCAAGCATTCCCCGCCGCCACCGTTCCCACAACCGCCCCCCTCGCCGCAGAAGACATCCGCAAGATCTTGCGTCCGTTTTCCCAGGAACAGCTCCTCGACCTCCTCCAATCAGCGTCGCTCCGCCACTCCGACGTCCTCGACGACGTGCGCACCGTCGCGGACCGCGACTCCACCCTCCGAAAGCTGTTCGTACGTGGACTTGCCAGCGAAACCACCAGCGAGACCCTGCGCAGTGTGTTCTCGGCGTTCGGCGAACTCGATGAGGCCATCGTGATCTTCGACAAGGCCACGGGACGCTCCAAGGGCTATGGCTTCGTGGTGTTCCGCCACGTGGACGGCGCCATCCTCGCGCTGAAAGACCCCAGCAAGAAGATCGACGGCCGCATGACGGTCACGCAACTCGCTGCGGCTGGTGGGCCCGGGGGCTCAGGCGACGTGTCGGCGAGGAAGGTTTTCGTCGGGAACGTGCCGTTCGAGATCTCATCGGATAAACTATTGAGCGAGTTCCTCAAGTTCGGAGAGGTCGAGGAAGGGCCGCTAGGGTTTGACAAATCGAGCGGCAAATCGAGGGGTTTCGCTTTCTTCGTTTATAAGACAGAGGAGGGTGCGAGGGCTTCGTTGGTGGAACCTGTTAAGACCATTGATGGGCACCAAGTGATTTGCAAATTGGCTGTGGATAGCAAAAAGACGAAACCCTTTGGAGGAGATCAACATCCGCATCAACACCCGCCCCAGCAGCAGCAGCATCCGCAGCAACAGATGCAACAAGGTCATATGATGGTACCTCAGTATGGTGGATATGGTGGGAACGGCTATGGAATACAGCAGCCAGTGCCACCGTATAACAATCCGGTTCAGGTTGCTGGTGGTGGTGGGTATGGCCATGGAATTGGTGGTGGTTATGGTAATTCGCAGATGGGTGGGCCGGTTTCCGGTGACTATGGTGCTAGAATGCCTCCCAATTCTGGTGGGGGGTTCCCTGAAGGCTCCCAGTATGGCTACCCTGCTTCTTCCACGCTTCCACCGCAGCAGCAAGTGCCTATGCCGAGACCTCCTCCTGGAGGAATGTATCAAGGCGTGCCACCCTATTATTGAGGTAATTTTTTTCGTTATCAAAGCTTAGTCGATTGCTGATTAGTCCATAGTCTTGTTCATTGGATATATAATATATAAATATATTTGTTTGTTTTAGCTGAACTTACATTAGATTGTTGAGAAATGCAAGCAATACACTCTTGCACACAGTCATTGATATTGGCTTGGAAATTATAAAGAAAAAACTAGTCCTGGAACTTATTTATCGAGTTTCATGTGTAATTCTCTAGTTTTCTACATACTGTAGTGTTGCTAGCACTCATCTGAGGTTGTTTTTAAAAGACATGGTGTAATGGTTTTTAAAATGCAAATGCAGATTTTTACATGCGTTTCTGAATGACTCTTATCTTACTATGTGTTTTGCAAAATTGATTGCTGGTATGAACTGGGTTTAATTTCTTTTGTGGACAATATACTTTTCTTTATGGTCTGTCTATGTTGAAGTTTATTTAATTATTGATTTTAATTATCATTCGAGTGATGGTTATCGTTTTTGTGCTTTGACAGTTGGTTTTGCTATTAAATGTTAATGATTGGTTTGAGTTTTGGATAGGTGTTTCATTCAGGTTTGTGATGGCTTCTTGGACGCTAATGCTTTAAATGGTTGTGCTGCTTTCGTGCATGCAGACAATGAATCTTTGGTTTTGGTTACATGGACTGCTGTAATTTGTTGCTGCTTCACTACCTCTGCATCTATGTGTTATGGTTCCATTTATGATGGGTGTTAGTTGAAGCTTACATGACTTGGCGTAGTACTTGAATGTAGTACTTATGTGGAATTTTTGTAGAATCTTTTATTCCTAGTTTTTGCCTAGATTATTTTCCTAAGTTATTGACTAAATGCCGAGGTGGTTACATTAAATTTTGAAATTGTTCCTTATTGTGGTCTATATTCCTTGCATATAATCTGGTTGTCACAGTGACTTCAATTTTTTTTTCTTTTAATTTCGGATAATTGCAAGTACTTGCTTTGTATGGTGGCGTTCATGATAGTTTTGGATAATGTTTTCCGTCATGTTTTTGTACTAAATTCAGCATCAAAGTTTAATGAGTAAATTAGTTCCCTCGAGTCTTTTAAGGGTTATTTGATTTGTCTTGATTAGATCAACAGTTGGTTTGCCCTGAAGTGGACGTTTGTGAACACCTTTGAAAATTGCTCGGGGATATATTTGAGTATTTTTTTTTAAATATCCTTTCACTTGTTTTTAATACTAAATTCAGCTTCAAATCTTAATGACCAGAACACTTTTCACAAGCCTTCATTCAAACTGTGTTAAAGATGAGATCTGCTATTGATTTTCCCTGAACTTGTAAATTTGAAAAATGGCAACTGTGAGATCGATCACCTTGTTTGTTGTGAAATCAGAGCTTAAACTTGATGTGGCAATTGCAATACCATGTTTGTTCATGCATAAAAGGTAGCCTTTAATTCTAATGTTAAATTTATGGTGATGACTTTTAAGCTCCATCCCACCCAGCCAATCTACTCTGAAAAAAATAAAACAAACTACTTAAGTAATCCTTGAAGTATTTTAAATCAAACAAAGTAGTCCCTTAAATATTAAGAACCTTTAAGTATACTTTATGGATCACTTGAACAATTTTATTACTTTCAGAATTATTTGAGAGTTTGAGGATTAATTGGTGATATAGTTGTATTTTATTTGTTTATATCTTTTATGTCAGGTATATAGATTTTATAATTTTGGCTTAGGTCTTAACTGAACCTCACAATCAGTTTTTTGGTGACTATTGTCCAAGCTTTGAACTCTATTTCAGTCTGATATTTAGCTAATGTGAACCTAAAATATCACCCTTGAGACTACAATTTAGGCAATACTTAAAGAGGTTGCAACTAAGGAGAACTAAGATTACTGCAGCTAAGGTAGCGTTCCGGCACATCCCCTCACATCCAAGGCTATTAGCTTGGAGTGTGGCAATCATTTGACCCAAATTTGGATATAGGACAGACTTCTATACCTTCTTAGGATTTTAGGTTAGAGCTAATCAACCCTCTAAAACCTTTTTGTAAGGTTAGGATTGTCCTAGCTTTACTAGCTCAATGTAAGCTATATCTCTGGTCAATTTGATGCTAAACGCCACCTTTGTTTACTTGTATTTCATTTTTTTTTTATATTGTGTTGAAAGGTATGATATCTTAGAGTTCGGACTTATGACCTAATTCGATCTGAGAAGCGTTAAACTAGCTGAAAGGTGAGGATTTTCCTAGCTCTACAAGTTTTATTCAAACCGAATTGGTTCTTGATTTAACACTAAACACCACCTTTGAGGCTGTAATCAAGGTATTCCCTAGAAGCTTCAACTATGATGGACTAAGGATTGATGGCTTTGTAGTAGAAGTTGAAGAGCATTACAGAATAATTGTGTTGGTTGTTTGCCTGATTTTTCAGTTTGCTGCTGTTGAATCGTAGATGAATTTTTAGTTAGGATCTTGTTACTGCTCTTTCCTAAATCAGTTTACGTGTTACTGCTATTTTATACTTTCTTTGCTAAATCAGGCTACTTGTTAATTCAATTTTATTTTGCCTCGTCTTTCGTGTTTCTCATGGGAATTATAAGCAACCTGTTTTTCTATAGTTTGGTATTTATTTTATTCATTTTGGCATGTTGTGTTCATGCTTTTGGGCCAGATAAGTTATTGTTTGTTTCTTTCGGAATGTTTCTACTGTTTTTCTAATTATGATGGCTTGTGTATCAAAACTTATGAATGTCCATATGTGCTGCTCTTTCTAATGATCCTCGAGGTGATTCTCCTGGTCGTTTTCGATTTGAAGTAGTTCGGCCAACACCGCCTTGCTGTAATCCTTCTGAGGTTAGGACTTTTGAATGCCATTTTGGTTTCCAAATGTTCACTGAAGGAGCCTAGATATTTTCCAAGGGTTTTAATGACTGACTATACAACACTCTTCACCAATCAAAAATCACTATTGGTAACCATTAGCGTAGTTACATTAAAACCTATGATACATGGTGGTTTGTGATAAACAGTGTAAGGCTGCTTTACATTATCAGTGTATAGTTTTCTTTTGCTTATTTAATCATAGTTGAAAATGACAATTACTTTGTAATAATTTTGTAGTGAAACATTCGTCTTAGCATTAAGTGTACGGGACAATTACTTGATTTATTTTTCGAGGTTACACATGCACATAACATTCAATTATTAATTCCTGCTGTTCCAATAAATAGATCAGATAATTTGTTATTAGTTATGTAATCTGTATTGTAGATGAAACAAAATAGCTTCTCTACTTTAACATAGAGCATAGACTCTACTCGTTCAGTTGTGAAAATGAAATATGAGGACAACTTTTGCATGGCGCATCTTGTAGAAGGCAAGATCACATTTTGATTGTTGTCCGTTGTATTTAGAATAAACCCAGTAACGTGCTCGACAGGTGTTTTTATCATACTGTTGGCCAAAATCTGGAGGTTTTTTCATTTCGCATTATAATAATGTGTGGGTGGAGTAGTGAATGGGGCTAAAAGATTTCATACCATTCCTCTCTGGAATAAACCTGGTTAGCGTTTGATGTATGCATAACAGTACAAAATATATCATATTGTTTTGCGTTCTATGTTTTGGTGTATTTTACTAAAATAGACTGGGGGTTAAGGAGAAAAAGTTGATTGGTTTGCCGGAGGTAAGTAGTATTAAATAATTAGTAGAATGAATTTTGAGGGGAGTTTGGGTTTTAAGAATGTAAATTATTCGAAATATTATGCCTTATTTTTTACTAAATATGTTTGAAGTTGTTTGTAGTTGCAAATTATAGAATTTTCGCGTCCCTTATACGCGATTGGTCCTTTACACGTTGTTCAACTATGATCTAAATTTTAACTAGATTTTGTTTAAAAGGTTCTTTGATATAAATTTATAATTATTTTTAGTTATAAATAAATGTGTTATTTGTAAAAATTTCCTGACAGCAATGACGAAGAAATAGGCTTAAGTTGTTTTATATATAATGTAAATGGGTTTTAAGTTATTTGTCGAATAAGTTAGAAATATCACTAATACGTGAAGTTACTTTTATGTTTCATTAAATATTTATATAATAACTATAAGATAAAAGATAAGTATAAATAAGTTATTTCTTAATAATAAATAGATTTTGGATCGGGTAAAAGACTTATTTTTTTTTTTTTAATTTGTGAGAATGCTTGTGTAAAAAGGTTTTATGGGTTTGTATGCGTAATGTTTTGCATTTTAATTTTACTCCGGAAATGAAAAGTCTTCAAATCAAAGGGTCAAGGAGACAAGCTATATTTCTCGAGGATGAGTTTTCGAAGTAAAATTGCTTTCGCTTAAACTACATCGTCAATGACTGACGTCACAGATAAATTAGAAATTTTAGGCAAAATGATCCTCAGTGTGGCAAACTTTTGGAGCGTGTGGTGGTAACCAGTGACTTATGCCCATTAGAAGAATCCTCACCTGCATTAGCTCTTCTAGTTATTATTTCCATATTCCTATGCAGACTTTCTTGCACTAAACACTTCATCGTTCTCTTCCCTTCTTCTATATCTCTTTGATTTTTCAGTGATTTTCAGTTGCAATTCTTGGACAAATTCTTCCTGCACCCTAATACACGCACCTAATACACGCTTCCTGCACCCTAATACAAATTTTTTAATTCCATAAATATCCCTGCACACCCATCCGGTTCATAATGTAAAAAAAAGAAAATCGGATGGCATCCTATCCGGATGTCACTTTTAAAAAATTTAACAACTGGATGAGTATGTCATCCGGTTGTCATTTCAAAATAAAATAAGAACCGGATGACATCCCATCCGGGTTTCATTTTAACTTCATCTGTTTCCAAATCTTTGATTAATCCTTAAAACAAGCAATAAGTAAGTAATTTTTGGTGTTTATTAGCAATTAGTAAGTGATATTACTGATTAGAGTAGTTTATTTGGGGTTTAGGCGTTATTGACGAAGAACAGAAGAATTTTCCGATTTGATGTATGAGAACCGGACGGGTTCCATCCGGTTGTCATTTTGATATGGAAATGAGAACCGGATGGCAGCCCCATCCGGTTGTCATTTCAAAATCAAAATGACAACCGGATGAGTATGTCATCCGGTTGTCATTTCCAAATAAAATGAATTTTTTTTAAATGACAACCGGATGAGGGTGTCATCCGGTTGTCATTTTATTTTGAAATGACAACCGGATGAGGGTGCCATCCGATTGTCATTTTATTTTGAAATGACAACCGGATGACATACTCATCCGGTTGTCATTTTTTTTGAAATGTGAACCGGATGGGGGTGTCATCCGATTCTTATTTTTTTGCCTGTATGAACCGAATAGGGTCAGTTGTGAAATTAAAATTTTATATTAGAGTGCAGGAAGAAGATATTAGGGTGTAGGAATAATTTGTCCAATTCTTGTAGACTGTGGGCCTGAATGTTGCCCCATCTTTATTTGCCGTTCATACCTAAACCATTGCAATAATTTCCGTGCTCTTTCCTGAGCTAAAGAACTCCCTAATAAAGCTACTTCAAGAAGTACAGGAGTGATGCCTGACTGTACCATTTTATTTCTCTGTGTTGAGTTTTTATGAGCTAGAATAATCAAAATATTATTTTCTTGGTCTTCTGATGCTTGTGAGAAGGTGTTTTCCATCATTTTGGCATCAGAGCTAGACATGGAGATCTTCAAGAGATTAGTCCTCATTATTTCTTTCTTGTATTAGTTTTAAGTCTGGATCATATTTCCTTTGAGTTTAGATTAGTTTACTTTTCATATATTTTTTATGTCTGATTTTATTCCTAATTGATTGATTTTTTTTTCAATTTTCTTGAATCAATTGCATGTGCCTAAGAACTCTATAACATGATTTTCTGAATTCTGTTGTCTTGTTTGAATTCGGTCATACACTTAATTTCTAAATCTTCTAAATTTTTTAGAGGCATCTTTAGTCCATTTATACGTTCCTCATTCCATTAGAAGCAGTCCTAAAATTTTTAAAACATTTTTCTTAGTTCAAATCATGAAAACCGAAAACTAATTGAATTGTTTCTTTTTTTTTTGTAGTTCTTCATTTTCTATTAGATCATTAGAAAGTGTCAAAAACATTTTTCCATACTTTTATGCTACAGGCCAGACCATAATTAGGTCGACTTCATTGAGTTTAAGTTGAATCCTTTGCTTAGAGCATGTTAGACCTTTTGCTAGTTGAACTTTAGCAAAAACTTGTATAGTTGTTCTTGATTTCGAATTGATAAATACAAAAGGAAATGTCCCATAGTCTGAAAAAAGAAAACAAAATCTAAGAATTGAAAAGAAATAGTATAAGTTGAAACATATTCATAAAGATTAGAGCAACTTATACCACATACTACACGTTTTGATGTACTTGCCTGTTTTTCTAATTAGTTTTATGACTTGAATTGTATAGTAAAACATACTTGAATTTAAAATTATTTAATTTCGATGAAATTGTGTGTTCTTATATGTTCTTAATTCAATTTGTATTTATTTTAATTTTGTACTCAAAATCTAAACATAATCTTTATGAATTCTTTTGTGTGCTTACTAACAAAATTTACCTGAAGTATTTGTTTATCTATTTCTTTGGAATTCTTTGTGTTTGTTCATTTTCTTCTTGTTCGAAAGTAGTTCATTTCTAATTGAGTTTCTCTTAATTTTCTTTTCTTATTCATGAAAATTATTAACTCTTCTTCCGTTGTTACTTGAGGACTCACCTCTTTTGAAGGTAACAAATTTAGATGTTATTGATAATTGAAGTTGCTCTTGTGGTGAAGAAAGGACTCTAAATGAGTAAAAACACTTGTGAGAAGAGACCAATTGAGAGCAAGACCAAAACCTATATAAAAAAGTCATCAAAGCATTGAAAGTGAGCTTGTGATGGAAAATTTCATCACTAAGTGCTATACTTCGTAGCTAAATGCATGCCTACTTGTTCTTATTGTGTAATTATTTTTGTCATGAAATTTTCTTATATTTTTCTTGATTTTGAGTATTTTCCTTCTTTTCTTGGGTGAATGGGGAAAATATCTTTAATATAATCTCATCTCTCAAAGAAAATACTATAGTATAAGAGTTGTAGAATATTGAAAATGTTTCAAAGGACTCACAAGTAGCACTTGAACTTTTACACTAAGACACCTTTAGTTAACATTTACTTGTTAAATGTATTTTTCTTTCCTTTAAAAGGCTTCCTTTAGAAGCTTTAATCGATATAAAAAACTAAAACTTATCTCAACATGTTTAGTTGAAAATGTTTCAAAAGATTCACAAGTAGCACTTGAACTTTTATATTAGGACATCTCTAGTTAACATTTACTTGTTAAATGTATTTTTCTTTCCTTTAAAGGTTTCCTTTAGAAGCTTTAATCCATATAAAAAGCTAAAACTTATCTCAACATGTTTAGTTGAAAATGTTTCAAAAAGGACTCACAAGTAGCACTTGAACTTTTATATTAGGACACCTCTAGTTAACATTTACTTGTTAAATGTACTTTTCTTTCCTTTAAAGGCTTCCTTTAGAAGCTTTAATCCATATTAAAAAATTAAAAACTCATCTCAACATATTTAGTTGATCTTCATTTGATTGTGGACTTTCATTTAATTTAATAGAAGTACGTGCATACACACTTAAAAATCTTTTGTGAAGAGTTTGTTATTTCAGTTTTGTGAAAACCTTTTAAAACTTCGAGGAAAACTTTTATAAAAAAGTGAGTAAGCATTTCTCATTCTAGGCATTCGAATGTGGATAGAAACATTAGAAATCATAATGAACAATTGAATTTAAGAGGTGAGATTAGAAATTTGGAAATAAAATTTGAACAAAGAAATGAAGATATAAGAAACATGTTTGCTTAATTGATAAAACAAAGAAAAGATAAACCTAAGAACAAATAAGTTGAGGTTAAGAAAAACAGAGCATATCATGAGAAACTCACTTGAAATCAAAACTTACGGTATGTTTGGTTGATCCAATTTGAGTAGTTTCACTATACATGAGGATGGATGCTTGTGGGTCAAGTTAGTTGAACTAATTTGTGATAATGAATTAGCAAAGATTTGGGGGATGGGATCCTCGATCATCTAAAGAGATTTGTAAGGATATAATTGAAAATTACAAAACACCCCTTGCAGTGTACTGTGCCATGGAACATACAGTTGGATCAATTATTTCACAATGGTCAATTAGTAAATTCACAAATATATCAATTAAAAAAAAAATCTATAACATCTGTCAAGTCATTTTCAAACTTTCACAAACATTTCTTTCAAATTCCTTCAAATCTTACTATCTATCTATTAATCCAAACAACCTTATCATCCATAATCCACTCAAATTCTTTCAAATCCACTTTCCTAATCAAACAAAGCCTTAATCAAACTTCAAAATACAAGTAGTTTGCAATATATATATATATATATATATATATATTCACCTTTCTCTCTCAAATAAATCTTGAATCACCACCAGTACTTATTAATGCTACTGAATGATTTAGTGCTGACTTCATGTTTGCCGCAAATAACACATATCTCCAATTGCTCGTCATACATTCACAATAACAACTTCCACGCAAGCCTCTTTTAAAATTTGGTAGAATGGTTGTCATGTTTGGATAATCCTTTTGAACATACTATAGAATGTTTTTGTACTGTTAAAAGGGGTAATCAAAACATAGTATAATTTGTCTGCATAATAAAAGACAAATCCAGCTTTGAACAACAGAAAGATGTTAATAATACATTCTCTAGCACACTCTCGATAACACAATTTCTATTATTGGATAAACGGGATTTTCATGATGATATCACACATCTTATTTAAGGAGTTTTATTTATTACTTAATGAGATTCATCCAATAATAGAAAATATGTTAGACAACATAACCAAGTGTGATGCTAGTATTTCTCAAAAAATAAGAAATACTAATGCCACACTTTGTAACACTTGAAATAAAGAACATAACACATCAAATTGGTGACATCAACACAAACAAGATCCATGGTTGCATGAGGAAGTGGATGTTTCAATAAAGCATAGTCTTCTCCTCTTGTTAGCATGTGATGTTCTCGGTGAGAACTCAAGTGAGGCAGAAGCCTTATCCAGCACAGAACATAGTGCCTGGTGAACATTTCTTGCAAGAGCTTGGCATGCTTCAGTATCAATATTAATGTTCCCTTTGCCACAAGTAAAGATGAATACATTCTTCATTCTTCCTGCCAAAGTTGAAATTTCTGCCTTCTCAAGATGCAGTGGAAGGGAATCAAGGGTTTGTCTAAGTTCAGATATTATTTCAGGTCGGAAATCACAGCAAATAGTTGCACTGTAAGACATGGATCCATCACATGGTTCAACTTTCACTTCATCAGCATCCATTGGGATTAGAAAACCCTTGCTTGCTTCTACTGCAGTTTTCTTCAATTCCTTCACTTGGCTGATCACTTCAGAAAGTAAAGTGGCTTTATCCATCTAAGGAATGACAATTGACCCACAAAATAAAAGTCAACAGATTTTAACAAATGTTATACTAAAGAAATGAGAGGATAATCAGAAATAAAAAGTAGAACAATTTTTCTAGTCAGACATTGAAAAAAGCTGTACTATTTTTTTTTTTTTTGTATGACAAGGACAATGACAATATGGATTAATTACTGCCATTATTGTTTCAATTATCACCTCTCAGTACCTATCAACATGACTTCAGCATAAGCCAATTAGAGTGATAAGTGATAACTCAAGTTGATTGATCCTTTGGTGATGGTGGCTTGAATAAGTATGATAACTTCATTACAAAAGAGGCCAAATCCAGTAATTATACTAATTATGGTAGTTGATTAAACTAAGTGTCTAACTACGCACTAGTTTTGGTTAACCAATGCTTAAAAAACATTGATGGTTTTCCTTCCATGTCCTACATCACCATTATCAGTTAGCCAACAAAAAGAATATGTCTGTTCAACAAAACAAGACAAAACATGCAAACCACAAACTGTCACATATTATTTAAATACACTGACTCTGTCATATGACACCCAGAAGAACAGCTGGCACGTCTACGGCAATACTTGATACAATATCCTATCAATTTGATTATAGAAATGACATTTATGATCCTTTATTTTTTTTCCTCTGATAAAGACCATCAAATTAAAATACCTAGTCAAAATTGATATTCTACAGTGCTTAATGTTTTATAATTGGTTCTTATGACTTGTTAAAGGAAAAACCCAGAAAAAAAACATTGCCTCCATCCTTTGCTTTCTTATAAAAATATTTTCTAGAGCAATCCAACTAAACCAGTAACCTTTTAACAAATATATAAAGTATTATTAATAGCAGAAGCTATATTTGGGCACCCAGCACAATTAAATGAACTATAATCTACGACCAGTAATACTCACATAATGACATGGGGAACAAAGAGGAAACATCTGGTTTGCATGTACATAAATTATAAGTGAAGGGTTTTCAGTTTGGAAGTATAGAATATGAAATCATAAAACAAAACATATTATCACATGAACTATAATAAGTTAGGATGTGTATCATACATAATATATAACTCCACATTACATAATCAAGTGATGCATCTTGGTAGTTGACTCTAGCAATGAGCAACTCCCATGTAACTAGTTGACCACATAAGGACAACAATGATGCAATTGAAAGCCCTTAATTTAATTACAATAATTACAGTGATGTGCTTCAAATCTCAACTTGTGCTGTTTATATACAGCACACTCCGAGCTACATTCTTTTTTCAAAATTAACATAGAGCGTGAAAGGGAAACGTACATTCACAGCCACAAGCATTATGACATAACTGAAAAGAAAATTACTATAAGGAAACTTTGTGTATAAAAAGTCTACTAATGTGTCAAAAGTCAGTATTTTTTTTTTTTGTCAAGTAACTGATTGATAACTTAATATATGTTTTATGTTTTTTTACTCTAATTTTCTATTCTCAACTCTCTCTGGTAGAATAGTTTGCATTTCCATCTTTCTTCAACTTAAACTGATTCAGCGTAACAAGAAGTCTGCTTAATGGTTTTTCACCTAGTTTTCAACCTTCTCTCAAATCTGTTACTTCTTTTTCATATCACCAACAGAATATGCGTTTTATTGAAACATTGTCACCGTTCTTATGTAATTACTGGCTAGATAGCAAAATTTAGAAGTAAATCCATTTTGATCATAATCTTTCAACTAAGGAAATTATAAAAAAAAACAGTTATATTTAGATGATGAACTAAGGTTCCCAGAGTTGGGGTAGCTACCCCGGAACTTTTTTTTTTCTGAATATAATATTAATGTGTAATAACAATCTCCTAAATTTGAAATGCAGTGAAATATTGCCCCACATTTAACACAAAAAAGTGAGTATCATATTGTCCCCACAAATTTACATATATGATTATCGTTCTCTCACTTAAAATTTCTGAATCCGTCGCTGTCCAATTATAGAAAATCAAAGTGAAATCATGAAAGTAAAGAGCCAAAATAATTCAGTGCTTTAATAAGCCATGCACAGTAAAAGAACAAATTTCCAATAGAAGGAAAAAGAAGGAACAAAACCATACCTTTTCAGTGGATGGTACAAGGCCACGTAGTGTTGCAAGATGACCGTTTATTCTCTCCCTCCTTCTCCTCTCTGCTTCACTATGGTTCTTCAAAGCAGCCAAAGCTTTGGCCTCACAAATCTCATTCTTCCCTACCCTAGCAGCAGAAGAGCACTTCACCAGCTCTCCCTTCTCACTCTGATAAACCAAAGAATGCGATGATGACAAGCCACCCTTCACAACAGCACCATTGGAAGCTCCAAGGCTTTGCAAAGTGGGATTGAACAACCCCGAAATATCAGAGCCAGAAGAAGAGCTTTTCTCATAGAAGGAGTTAACCATAATATTAAAGGCCTTAAATTGCAGTCACAGTGCAGGAAATTGCAGACAAACACAGCCTATGCAGCTAGAATTGCAGTAGTCAACAAAATTATGATCACGGAAACTCTAAAAAGCTTGACTTTTGGGCCAAAACTGTGATCATGAGCCGTTCTGTTAAAACACTTTTGAGTGGAGAGTAGGCACAAGAGAAAGAAAAGAAGGAAGTTAACCGGGTGGACGAGTTCGAGGGGCGAACCAGAAAGAAAGCTTTTGGAAGTGGATGGTGCCTTGAGAAGGTGCTACTATGGTTTGTTTGGTGATGGTGTTGGACATAACTTCCATTAGGCAAGGGAAAAGGATTGAAGGGGTTAAAGGGGAAGGATCAGTGTGAAAAGATCCACGTTTTCATCTTGGTGGTGTTGAGCTCAACCATTTTCGAAATGGGAAAGGGCCAAAAGAGTGAAGAACTTTGGGAAGTGAGACTTGACTCTGACTTGGATTTCAGTGAGAGAGTAGTGACAAGGGACAAAGGTGATGCTATGCTTGGTATCTTAAAAAGTGCAGATAGAATTCAGAAGAGGATCACCACTGAACAATGATCTGGATCCTTGATCCTTGAGCTTATTCATATATGAGCATAGTTTGAACCAAAACATAGATGTGATGTGTAATGTTGACTAAATATTTATATTATGCTCATTATTTGGTCAATGTGTAATACCCATACTCCTGTGCTGACACTGTTACTACTGAATTATTCATTCAGAGTAGTGGAAACCAACCTATTCGATTTAATATTTATTTATTTATTTATTTATTTTCTTGCTGCTTCGGATTTAGATGCGTGCAAGGCTTAAATTATCCTTCTCAAACTGTGATTTTATAATAATAATAATAATAATAATAATAATGATTGCTGATTCAAATTAATTAATTATATTTTCTTTTTTGGGTGGCGGGAGCGAGATAAGGTAACATTCTGATTGGATGCTTAAAGTCGTGTAGCTTCGTCGCAGCTTCGCATATAGCCATCATTACAGGTCGACTATAACATTTTTTTTTCTCCTATTTTTAGTAAAACAATTTCGATAAAAATAAATGGGTTGAGATTTTTATAATATAAATTTTTATTTTTTTCTTTACAGTAAATTATTACGATACTCTGTAGAACTACAATTTATACAACGACAAAATCATCATTATGTTAATAACTTTTACCAGAACAGAACCATACTATTATTTTATGACGGCTTTAATCATTGTTATCTTAAAATTATTAACAACGTTAATCCTAGACCAGACGCAACCACCAATATATAAGATAAGATAGAGTGAATCCAGCGTTTTCTACAGTACATTAGTTTTACATTCTATAGTTAAATCATAAAATTAAAGAAACGTTCAACTATATTTAAGATGCAGTTATTATTATGTTATATATTATAATATAAATAATAGTAGGAAGAAATCAAATCAAACTAGTATAACGAATGTTACACCGTTTATTACAACCTTTTTTAAGAAAAACTCACTGCTATATTAAAAATTTCTTCCACCTTTATAAAATTATTTAATAAAGCATGTGAATAATGTGAAATATATGAGAATTAAACGTGTTACGTAGAAGTAATACTTTTTTGTTTTGACATACAATGGATCTGGGTTGTTGTAGTGATAATACAGTTGTTACATACTTCCTTCAATGGTAGTTATTTCAAAATTAAAATAAGAAGAAGGAGTAGGAGGGTGATGAGGACGAAGCAACCCATATCATCATGCTTAACATTACGTGGAGATTCCTATAATACTTTAATGAAAAAATGGAGGGAAAGAGATTATTAAACAAGTAGGAGAAGAAGGTTTCAGACAAGTACCTAATCTTATCTTTGATGACTTTTTCATGTTCATGGTGTAATTAATGTTTCGATTTAATTATATGGACATTCCATGATGTTCTTACTTTGTGAAATTGATTAATGCATGTATCCTTCACTTCCTTCATTACTCTATAGATATGCTTTGACATTCATAATTTCATATAATCACACATATACGAAAAATAATCATGATTTTGTTCGTCATGATCTCTATATGCTAGTGGATTTTCAAGTTCCTTTTAAGCTACGATGTTATGAGCCTTAGAAATATGCATGCAACTTAATCAAATACTTAAGGAATTAATCTCTTTGAATTATACTTAACAACAATTAGCAAATTGTTATTGTTTTTAACTTATGGGCAAGGAAAGTACTCTCTCTCTCTTTTCAATGATAAGATATAGTTTTTTATTTTTTTTTTCTATAAGAGAATTCTAAGCGTCCTTTATATTAAATAGTTTTTAATAAATTATTTTGGTTTGTAAATATAAATTTTATGAATTTTTATTCATATTTGTCATGGAAATTGGAGAATTGGATATTTTAGTTTTAAAAATTAAAATTTCATTATTGTACTTTCTCTTTACACACTAATTATTTAAGAGTAATTTTGAAAAATGAAAGCATAATTATATACAAATTTAATATTACAATTTATTGACTAACTTTTTTTAACACAAATTTACTAACTTAAATTAACTATTATTTGTTTTAATTAGTTCATCGTTCCAAATTTGCACTCTTGACCCATCCCAAAAGTAAATGATCTTTTTTCATTTGTTGAGGTGGAAAAGTGTCCTTTATTTGAATGAAGAGGTTGGTCACTAAAGGGAGATGTTTAAATAAATTAATTTTGGGGGCATTTTGACTTTTTTTATATGTTGTTTTCTGTTACCTATAAAGTAATATATCTAATGCTGAATTAAGGTGGACGTGTAAGTTGTGTAAAGAAATAATAAAACTTAAGTATTTGAAAACAACTTCTATTAACTAATAATAAGGTTATTGTATTGTGGTTTGCAAATTACATCATTTTCTCCACATAAATTTACTTAACCTTGGTTACATTACAGCACATATTGATTTGGACACTCCACCAAAATTCCTTCCATTTGACATCATTATTAGGCTAAAGTGTATCTAACTAACCCATTAGTCGAGTTCAACTAATTAATTTAAAAGATTCCTCACATTCTTTAATCATCTCTAATCACTTTTGGAATAAAATTTTCAAAATATAATTTTTACATTAAAGAAAGTGCATGTCTAAATAAATTGGAAGCCATCCAACAAATATTTGGAATTGTAAAAAGAAAGTTAGAAAAAAAAAAACTTGAATTAATTTTGTGTTTTCGTATATAGTTACATTATTGTAATCGATTATGTGTCAACTTCACTTTAATTGAGGATATCCTGAAAATGTTTAAATTAATTGTTTAGAAATTTTTAATCTAGATTTACTTCTTAATTAATTTAATAGAAACCCTTAATGAAAATATAAGAATAAACAAAGCAAAATTAGAATTTTAACATGGAAACTATTGTAATACATATAATGAAAATTCATGCGAATGTATCTAGTAACACTTCATTATCAATTAGCAAGTATGATCAGAAAAAATTTAGTTTTTTTGTAAAATGGTAGTTTTTTTATTCATCTCATCGGTCAGTTCCGCATTTAAAATACACTTTTAAAGAGGAAAAGGAGTATGAGAATTCTCAACCTTATTTAGGTGTATGGAAATATATTCATCTTATATTTTTAGTAGTAGTCCAAAAATAATAAGATTATGATCATTACCTAATTATACTTTGCTTTCATTGTTCTATATATCATATTGTATCTAAGGCTTTCGAAGTGTTAGGAGATATTTGAGACTCGTGCATATCAACTTGCTCCTCATGGACACAATTTGCTCCTTATGTATAATAGGAATTTTGTTGCTTTCACGTAATTGGAATTGTGGAAAATATTTGTCTCAAATTAATCTGAAATATAAATTTAGAACAATGTTTATACATATTTTAGAAAGTGTCTTTGATTATATTTTTAATTTTAGGCCAACAATATTTTGATGTGACTTTTTAAAAAGAAAAAATGAGTAGTCATTAGAGTATAAAATTATTAACTTGTAATTTATTTTTATCTTATCCCAAGTGTAAACCTTTTATGCATAAGAGGAATACTCAAAAGTGGTAGAGAATTTTATGTTCATGACATTTTTTAACTCTTATACTAAGATGAGAATAAATTACAATCATCCTGAGATTTTATGATATTGTACAAGCATTCTCCGATTTTATAACACTGATTGTAGCTTTCTTTATAGAAAAATTCTTTAATACTTTAAAAAAATTCAAGGAAAAACATATAAAGGATCTTCGTGCAATGTTTTCTAAACAATTAAGAGAAGTAAATACAAGGAAAGAAAAAGTAAGAAGTATTTTATGTAATGAAATTCTAATTTAATTTTCTTAAATGACGAATTTTAGAATGTAACTTATTTGTACGAAGAATTTGAAATATTTAACAACAAATTATATTGTTTGGATAAGGAATTTTAAAAGAAAATAAAATTCAAAAATTTTATGAAAGTAATTAGATTAGTTAAAAATAAAGAATTTCAAATTTCATTTAAGAGTTTGGAATTCTTCATATCTTTAAATTTATATATCTTTTTTATTTGGAGTTGTCCACATAAATGAAATCCAAATATTATTGAAATTATTACTTTTGGTTAATGTCGATTAGAGTTTTTTTTATTGATAAAGATATATATTTTTATTTATTATTAGATGTTATTGTTGTAAATTGTTTTATGATTGATATTAATTAGGATTTCATTAACCAATGTCAAGATACATTTACGCAATATGAACTAATTTTTTTTTCCAATTAATATCTATTATAATTATTTATTTTTCTAATGTTTATAGTGATTTTTTTTCATTATTGACATGAATTTTATTATTCGTCAATTATTTGTTTTAATTTTTTAAATATTGACTGAAAAAATTTTCAAAACCAACATTAACTATGAATGTTTGCTATTTAAATAATGTTATATATTGCTAACTGAATTTGGTAATAATTGAAATATTTTATTCTAACTAAGAAAAATTCAATAAATATGAATTGATTTATTTAAACAAAACATTTAAAAATGAAAAAAATTATAAATAAATATAATTTTAAATTCAATGTATTTGATTGTCTTATAATGTATTTGAATGTTTTATAAATTGAAAAATTTCCTATCCAAATACGAGATAAATATTGTAAATTTTACTACAAAAAATCCCACAAATAACTACCACAAAATATTTTCGGGACAAAAACCGACCTTAGAAAACGTCCACAAAATATAGTCGGGGCAAAAGCCGATCTTATGAAACGTCGGCTAAATTTACACTAAATTAAAGAAAAAAAAAACCTTAGAGTGGACTAAACCTATAAAAGTCTTCACAATTTCGTTTTATTTTTTAAAAAAAAAAATCCGTCAAAGACGACTTAAAGCAAATTTTTTTTAACTAAACATAAATTAAAGTTTTCATGAAACTGATGCTATAAAAAAATAATATAATAAAAGTATTTTTTTTAATTCAATAAATAAAAAAGTATAGGTAATATATTGATAATGTAAAAGGTAGTAAATTAGAATAAAAATTTATTTAATTATCTATGATAAGAAAAATAATTGATTTGAGAGAAATTTGGTAAAATAATAATAGAAAATAAATGTTAAAATTGTAAGGAAAAATAATAGGAAAATGTTAAAAATATAAGATGAAAGAAATTTAGTAAAAAAATAATAGGAATAAAATGATTATGATTATATACTTATTAATTTGATGATGAAATAAATAGTAGAATACAAATTTTAATGTAAGAATTAAAATTAAATTAAAAAGATTGTAGTATTTTGTATACAATTTTAAATAGGAACTCTTAATATTTAATTAAAAATATGTAAAATATTTAAAATATATATATATTAAATTTTAATATGTAATATATATATATGATGAAATTGATAAAATTTTGCAAAAAACAAAAATTTAAATATATTAGGAAGAAAGGAAAAATAAGATGAAAATAATTGATAAAAATAATAGGCAAAAAACTTATCATGATTATATAATATTAGTTTGAAGATTAAAAAATAAAAATTTTATGATAAGTGTTAAAATTGAATTTAAGAAATATTTTAACTAGTTTTTATATAATTAAATAAGAATCCTCACTATGGTGCATTATAAAAATAGAAGTAAAAAATTGAAGAAAATATAACAAATATATAAAAATAAATGTGACAAGAAAATAATTTGTAAGAAATGTTGTTTAAAATAAATAAAAAAGAGTGGGTTAAAAATGTTTGCAATACTTTTAATAATAAAAAAAATAAGAAACATGTTTTTATCATATTTAAAGTATAAAATATGAATCAATAATTATAATATTAGAAAATTCAAAATAATATATAAAGTTAAGATTGTAATTAAAATACAAAGTGAAGTATTAATATAAAATAAAAATTATTATAAAATTTTGAAGTTGTATGTGTAACTTAAGTAGAAGTTTTGTGTGATATAACAATGTAGAAAGTAGATATAATACTTGAATAAAGAGAATATGTGTATAAACTAATTATGTATGATGAACTATAAGTATGACTGTAGAGTTTTAAGGTTTATTGTACTCAAAATTTAATTTGTGAAAATTAATTATCCTACCCATATAGTTAACATAGTTATGAAGAAAAGTAATTTTGTATGTTTAAGATAGGAATTATGGAAATTGATTGTATTAACCATTTAGTTATAAAAAAAAGTAATTCACATTTAAATATTTAGGATATGAATTATGATAACCTTTACTACAAAAGAAAAAACTTATTCATTTAAATGTTAAATAAAAATATTAATTATATGTGATTAGAAGAGAATAAATATAATTTCTAATAACTCAGAGTTTATATTTACAATAATTAGTTTGTAGTTTATATAATAATTATTTAAAATATATTTTTAGTTTGTATGAATATTACTTAAATTATTTTCTTTTTTAAATTATGACAACATTATGATAATGGTCATTTGTAAATTTTTCTAAATTTACAGGTATTAAAATAAAAATATGTTGTTTTGGATAAAAATATAGAAATCTTCAAAGTAATTACATTATAGTAAATAAAAATATATTTTCTTGTTAAAAGTAAAATATATAATTAAAATTAATAAAATTTGAGTAATTTCTGATATAAAAATTTGATATCATATTATTAATTGTACTTGTCCATTGGATATCTCATAAAACGTAGAATGTAGTTAAATAAATAATATACTTGTGTTTATGTAATTATTTAGAATTTGCACAGTTTTTCGTATAGTTTATGACTTATTTTCCTAGTACAGTTTCGTTTCAGCTCTCCATGGTTATCGAAGGTATAGGTTCATTCAGTTCTTTCACTGCCTCCTCCCTCAGCGATGGCTGTGACTGTTTCCGTTTTGAGTGGCAAAGGTACATGTTTTATTGTGGGTTTTCATTTTGTAATTTTTGTGGGTTTTTATTTTAATCACTAAGTTTTCATTTTATGATTCTTGTGGGTTGTGAGAGTTGCATTGGCTCTGTGTAACTAAACTTCCCAAAAATGGTTCAAGCCAAAGCATTTGTAAGTTCATGGAGTTATTTATTTTGATTTCTTTTGAAGTTGTAATTAAAGTATGTTTATATTGAATATTTCTTGAGTGTTTAAGTATGAAAAACAAATATTGCTTATCTGCTATATTATTTGACTGTACATGCAGAACATATAAATTTTCCAACATGCCTCCAATATTTAAATGGGACGTAAAAAACTTAAGAGTGGACCAAAGAACATATAATTTTTCCAACAATCCTCCAACATTTAAATGGGACATAAAAAACTTAAGAGTGGACCAAAGTCGTGGGGACCAAAGCTGTGTGTGTTATGAGGAACAAAAAAATTTTCCTCAAGTCATTTATACACTCACACCAAAAAAAAAAAAAAAACCTCTCCATTTGTGCCGGCCAAACCCACGTAATCTAAAATAAATAAATTTTATACTAGCTCCTGCGACGATTTGACCCACTCTAATCGACACAATTTTTATTGGCTAGACCGACACAAATTATTGAATAATATTTATCCAGCAGTAGGGCGGACACAATTTTGTCCGTTTATGTGTCGGCTTTGCGTGTGTTTAACCGTCGGATTTGCAACCCACGCAATAGCTTCTAGCGTATTAACATTGACCCCGACACATAATTGATGACTTTACGTCCGTTTTCATTGTTTGAGTGGGTTTTTGGCCCACGTAAGTTTTCTTATAGTGTTTCTAGAAGAAGCTTATCTCCCACATGGAGAAAAATTGTTACCCATTGTTGTCAAATTAAATGATATTACATGATATGCACCAAAATGTTGCCAACATTTAATATAAGAAGAAAAGTATGGCAATTCATCATCAACAAAGTCATCTTATCAATCACAGAGGCAACTATGGCATGGTAACGAGGATTTTCAAGGAATGTTTTATTTCTTCTATTTTCAGGTAAACTTTGGTAATCAAGAATATGTGAAAAATATTAATGAGGCGGGACAGAGTTCAAGAAATGTTTATATTAAAGAGACTTAACTCGTAAAGGAGAAATGTTTGATCTTGTAAGATTTACAAGAGTTGAAAATGCTACATGATGACTTCATAGATAAACATTATAAAAAAAAATATGAAGGAAACTTAAAACTAAGAGAACTTTTGTATCTTTTTGTACGTTTGGTTTTGAATCTTTATTGAGCATTCTAATTCTAATTGTTTTGTAATTGTTTGTATTAGGTTTAATATTGAACCCTGAATTTGTTTTTCGGCTTTTGTTCTCTGCACCCAGTGATTATTAACTGCAGTCCCATAATTACTACCTACACCATCATGTCAATAATAACAAGACTAAAACACCTTTTCTCACTGCACCACCATACCATTGTTGTTATAAGTATTGTTAACATTGTGTCATCTTTTTCTCTACTACACCTTTGTTGTATTCGTCTCGCTGCTACACCTTATCGCACGTGAAACTGTGGATGCCCTGGTCGAAGGTGATTCTGTTGACACAGATCCCGTTTTCCTTCATGATTCTAGCATGTAGCTAAACTCATCATCATTAAGGGTGTCTTTGCTTCTACGGATGGGTTGACGTGGACGGATGGATAGAGAAGAAAGAAAAAAAAGTGCGAAAATCAATAAAAAATAATAATAAATAAATAATAATAATAAAAAAAATAAATAATAAATGCGATGATTAAAGGTGGAAGTTATTATTTTTATAATATTTTTATATAATTAGCTTTTAGTATTAATTAATTTATATTTTTTATATTAAAATAAAATAAATATAATTAAATATATAATCCAACATAATAAAAATGATAATAATTATAATAATAATAATTACTAAAATAATAACATATTTAATAGAATTATAAAATAATAATAATAATAAAATACTAATAAAAAATATTAATAATAAATTTATAAAATAAAAAAATTATTAATGATATTAATATTAAAAAATAAAAGTAATAATAAAATCATAAACAATAATTATAATAATGAAAATAATTAAATAACATTAATAATAATAAAATTGAAATTATAGTAATAATGAAAATAAATTTATAAAATAATGTTGTTAACAATAATAATTAAATTTTTATTTTAAAATAATTAATAATCTTATAACTCCATCAATTAAAATAATAATAATTTATTAATTACTCTTAACAAATTAATTATATTTAATTTTAAATTAATTTAAATTATAATGTTATTTACTAAAAAATATTTTATCAATCACACACGTCACATCATTCACAAAATTTTATAAACTTTCCACTTAAATCTCATTATCTTTCCTTAATCCAAATAACTAAATTTTTCATACACTTTCATCTCAAATCAATTCCCTCAAATTCACTCTCTAAGGCTTTGTTTGGTTCGGGGAGTGGATTTGAGAAGATGGATTTGAATAGATTGTGTGTGGATGAGAGGGTTGTTTAGATTAATGGATGGATGGTAAGATTTGAAGGATTTGAGAAGATTGGTTATGAAAGTTTGAGATTGATTTGATAGATATTATGGATTTGTTTTTATTTTTTTAATTGATATATTTTTGAAATTACTAATTAACCCTTGTGAAATAAGATGGTAAAAAATTAAAATGAATTGGATTAAATTAATTTTAATATAAAAAATATAGAAACTGAATCAACTAACTATATATTTTTTAGTAGGTTGATAATGATTTTATCTAATCCAACCCGTGAACATTCTCACTTTTGTGTTTTAATAATTTGTTATTTAAAAGAAAATAAAACAGTTTTTAAGATGAATAAAAAATATTTTAAATAACATCTTCTCCCCTCAATTTCATCATAAATATTGAATAAAATAAGGAGATAAAAATATATTTTTTCTGATTTACTTCAATTAAACATTAAGTAAACATATTTTCATCGATAAAAAATAAAAAAGAAGAATAAATAGAAAATAATATAACATGTATAATATATTTTTTATTATTTCTTTTATAAAGTAAATAATATTTATTGATTTAATTATTTTACGTCAATAATATAATTATGAATGGATAGATTGTATTGAGTATGTGGAGATTAATTATATTATAGCTGTCTTGGAAAAAAGGAAAGTATTATGAATGAAAAAAAATATATAATTATTGGAATCAATTATTTTATGAATTAGGTATAAATCAGTTTATTTTTCATTTATAATATATATATTGTTACAATAAATATACAAATGCTAATAATTGTTTCTTATTTATAATTTATACCTTTTTTACATTTTTTTAATTATTTTAGTGTGAAAAAATTAATAAGGAGTGTTTTGTAATTTCCAAAGTCAAGGGCATTTCGTAATTTCCACTTCATTTACAAGAGTTATTTCGTAATTTTCAATTTCATCTCTTCAAATCTCTTCAGATGAGCGAAGATCCAATCCTGCAAATCTCTCATGATCCATCCTCTCAAATCAGGTCAATCAAACAACCTTCATCCACTCAAATCCATCCTCTTAAAGAGTAAATCCCCTCAAATCAGTCCAATCAAACACAACTAAGTCTTTAAAAAGCTTGGAGCCTCACCGCAAATGTTGGGTTTGGTGGATATTATATTGTTTTGTATTTTTCTTCCCTTCTAGATTGCTTAATTCGTAATATTTCTTGTTTATATAATATTTTGGAAAGCATCTCATATTTTGAAAACCTTGTTCTCATAAAAACATCTCATATACTGTAGAAAGCTTGTTTCAGACGATTTTCAAAATAAGTAATCTAAATGGTCATTTTAAAAATTAGAGGTTTAGGTAGTACTATAGAATGTGAGAAATTGTTTTCTATAATTCTTAAAAGTAAGTAAAGACCTTTTAAAGATTAATTTTTAAGAGACTACCTTAGTGTTTGAAACCATACGTTTGTATAGTATATAAAACTTTCTATAGATTCTTTTACTCAAAATCACACAATTTAAAATTTGAATTGATTTCTTTAGTAAGAATTATTTATTAATTCTTAGTAATCAGAACTTTTGATTTTTTTTGTAACATCAGTCAAGATAAATTGAAGTTGCTTCATCTTTTATTATTCCACACTTTTTGTTTACCAATTTTTGCATTTTTTATTTATTATTTTAGCAGTCCTTACATTTTAGCTTAGAAAAGTATTCCAATCTAGTATAGAACACACACTATAGGCAGATGATTGGATTCCTCTTCTATCTTACAGTGTCTAGACTTGATATCATATACAATGCCTCCTTATGTCCTTTGTTTTCAATCTGAACTAATGGAAATTCATTTAACTATTGTAAAATGCATATTCAAATATTTGAAAAATACTACTAATCTTGATTTATTCTTTAAAAGAAGAGAAATTTTCAATTTGTAGAGATAATGTGATATAGACTATACAGGTGATAAAGTGGAAAAGAAGTGTACTATTTAGCACTTTATAAGAGGTAATTTAATTTCATAGATGAGTAAAAGTCAAACAATTGACTTATTCATAACAGAAGTTAAATACATATCAACTGTTAGTTGCTGCCCATAACTACTATGGATAAGGAATCAACTACAAGACTACAACATCCATGAGAGTAATATTCCTATTTTTTGTAATAATAGTGTTGCAACTAGTTTATCCAAAAATTCTATCTCGCATTCTAGGGTCAAACACATTAAAATCAATTACCATTTTATAAGAAATCATTGAAGATTTACAGCTTGTGCAAACACACGATTAACTTGTAGATATATTTACAAACCTCTTGTTGAAAAGACATTTCGTCTCAGAACCATTTTGGGCATGACTTTTGTTCAAGAGTGATTAATGAATATGGGTAATGCATTATACAATTTACATCTTTTATACATTAGTCAATTTAGGACCATTATACATTAGATGATCTAGGATTTACATCAAACAATTTTGTTGGAACAGTAATATTTAGAAGTGGGGGTTGAATAGAGTTTGAACCCAAATTGCTACAAACAATAGAGCAAACAAATATCGTATACTTCAAAAATGATGAGCACAAAGAAACCTTCTTGCACAAAAACAAAAAAATTTTACAAAGAAGTTTTTATACTATTTCACCGTAACTCTTCAACTACATTCAGTTCTTCCTCAAGCAAACAACTTAAGAGGTTCCACTATACATTAAACGTTTACAAAGAGTACACAAACCTCTCAATATCACAAGTATACAAACATCTCTAGGTTACACGACTACACAAACCTCTCTAGGTTAAATTAGTCTTAATCTCTCATTGAGACCAAGGCCACTCTAGAAAAGAAAGAAACTCAAAGATAGCACAACTAAATCTCACAAGGCTAACTTCACTGTAGTTAAGGATTTACAAAAGGTTTTTGCACAATACCTAGCTAGAAAACACTCTATATGAAACAGATAAAAGTACTCTATTCTACTATATTTTTTTCTGAACACACTGTAAATCACTTTGTTTTTTGTGTTGTTGTTGTTACTTGCAATTTGAATTGGTGTTGTATACATAACTTTGTAAGAGATAACCGTTAGATTGCCCATAACAACAAGAATTGATGTAGCAAAATGTATACCTTTGTCTCTTTCGTATTAGACACTCCAAAAGGAAACAATTGTTATGATCTTGATAATGCACATTATTGATTGAATATGCTAAAAGGAAATAATTCAAAAGTAGATGTAGTATATAAAATTGAAAGTAGGTGATATTTTTGAAACTTTCTTTAACATCCAAATTCTCACAATTGGTCTTCAAAAAACTTCCTATCTTGTTTATGTTTGTTAGGTGAAATCTTTAAATAAAGATAGCAATTAATCACAATTTGCACACATATAAAATTGAAATCAAATTTAAATATTGTATATATATGAGAATATATTTTATAGCAAGTTTAAACACCTTTCATTAGTGATTTATGTTTTGAAAGTTGAGGTTAAATTTGAATATTCTAAAAATAAATCAGGTCAATTTAAATACAAAATAGATCTTCGAGTTTGAAAATATTACCCAAAATTAATAATTGTAAATATTTTTCAAAATAACTTTTCGAAAACTTTCCAACCTCAATGAGCTTTTGTGACACTTGTTTAAAATTTCAAAAACCTTCCAATTTCTTTAGCCATGAACTTAATGATTAAGGTTCAATTTTAATTAGGAAAAGGTTAATTAAGATTTTAGCAATATTAAATAAACAAGATAGAGAATAAATAATCATGAAAATAAAGCATTATTACTCGTTGTCGCATAATTGTTTACTTAAAAGAAGACTAACTCCTTATTTTGACTTTGACCGTCTAATGTTTCAGTTTGACCATCTAATACCTCGCTTTGACTTTCTTATTCCTCGCTTTGACCACCTAATGCCTATTTAATCCCCACCTTTGACCATCTAATGCATATGAACAGGAAGATCGCCTAATGTTTTAGATCTGTAAATTTTTGCTCATGAAACAATTTTGTTATACCTCAAATAATTTCTTGAAGTGTTTGTTATCATCAAAATAATATAGACGTTTATTGTTTAACGGGGTCATAAACCAACTAACATGACTAGACCGTCTAATGGTCCAACAATTTCTTCCCTTTTTATGATAACAAAAATTACAAGTTAAAAAAAAATTATAAATATTTCAAAAACAAAAATAATATATCATATGACATACATCATATATTAGATATTTGAGCACCCGAAAGAAACTTTTATTTAAAGCATGAAATCATGTGAACTAACACCGAAAAAAATTCCAAATCAAACAAAATAGTAACCAACTATAAAACAAAAAACAAAACCTTCAAAACTGTAAAACAGAAAAAAAGAAAACTTCAAACTTAAAACACGGTAAAACTCAATGCGTAAAACCTCAAAAACTAGAAACCTATTCTCTTTCAAAATTATTTCATATAGCTGCGAGAAACTGGTCACAGGGTAGAAGGTCGTGGTTCAGAAGGTGGCTTCAATTGTTCATGAATTTTCAAAAGAAATCCTTAAATATGAGAGGTAAGAGAAAGCTCCAACTGAAGGACTTTGTGATTTAACATAGAAAGCTTATAATTCAACTTAAACTGTTCATATCACGCATCTCTTGAAAAATAACCTCACTTTCATCGTGAATCGCGTCACATATCATCTTTTGCAAATGAGTCATACGTAGTGGGACCCATGAAATTGATGTAGGTCACGAGAGTTGATCCTTATTGCCAAAACGTTATTATGACCATCTACATTCCACTGCATTCCTAAAAATATAGCTTGGATTATCGCAGATAATTGTCCAGTATATAGAGATGTCATCTATCTTCGTATATATTTATTTTACTATTTAAAAAACACAAATAAAATGATAACAAATATCATAAAAATAGATTAAATAATATAATATTAGATGTCATGTTTATATAAAAATTTTAGTGTATGATATGTAGGCAAATATAAATGATTTATGTAATAACTATCCAAGATAAATTAGACTCATCAAATTTATACAAGACTAATTTATCTTATCCCATTTTTCTTTTCTCATTTAAATCTTCAATGTAACACCTTCAACTACAAATTTATTTACACCTGAACATACCTATTTTTCTTTTTCCTAATTTTCATTTTAAATAATTAATAATTAATATTTTATTTCTTTTTAAATTAATGTGTATAAATATATATGGTTATATATA
>Ga0209489_102664_pt1 | contig 36004 bp, 25 predicted proteins | sample SiratrowhiteBW_FD_187527 | JGI IMG/M metagenome (GOLD analysis project Ga0209489, IMG submission 187527) | Root nodule microbial communities of legume samples collected from California, USA - Siratro white BW (SPAdes) (version 2) | ecosystem: Host-associated > Plants > Roots > Nodule | place... | reverse complement strand
TAGCAGAAAAAAAAAAAAAAACAAACAAATTGAATGAGTTATTTTACACAAAAACACCCTTGCAAGATATTTGAAACGAAATAGGCTCAAAAATCGATTGTAGAAGTCTTCCCCATTCTTGAAGATGGTGTAAACCAGTACAGAATATTACCAATGGAAGCTCACTAAGAACTCCTTTTTGAAGATTTCCTTGATCAAAGATTCACTTTTCACACTTCAAAACAATTCTTGCTCTTCTCTTGAATGTTCACCACAATAGTTTTCTCTGTATTCTCTGTAATTTCTCCTATTTTCAAAATGTTGAGAAAAAACGTGTATTTAAAACAGTTCTATTAGTTTCAAAACAAATTTAAAAAACAATTACTTACTAAACCTGTTCGTTAGTAGAAATCAATCAATTTAAAATTTAGCTAAATTGATTTACTTTTTTAAAACAGATATTTTTCTAATTTTATATTTCAAAAACAATTTCAAATATTCTTAAGATTTCTTGAATATACCAACTGTTATATAAACATCTGCACGTGATTCCATCAACATACACACATTATAAGCTAAGACAAAGCCTTCAAATTCTCTTCGACTTTACTTTGACTGATTTTGACTTGCTTGACTTCATCAAATACCAAATTTGTAAGATTTCCAACATATTTTATTTCTTGAACGACAAGGAAAATCACATACACACTTGCATTTGGATAAATATAGGTAATGGAGAACAAACAACTTCAAATGCTTCAACACAATGTTCAAATCCTTCTACATCATCACATTTTCCCAAACATCCATGACTTAATCCCATAGCTCTCTTGGATGAATTAACATTTTACACTTTGCTTTCAAAGGTTTTGTCCATGTGAAAGTGACAAAATATTTGAAACTTTTGGTAACACATTCTTTTTTACATTTATAAAAGAAATATTTCTATCATTGACTAACAACCTGTGAAAGGAATAAACTCTTGAAAACAACTCTTTAAATCTTTTTTCAAGAGATCATAAAAAGTTGTTTTCACACACATGCCAATGAACAAATGCAATAAAAAAGGTCATCCCAATATCTGTTAATCTACCAACATATGTAATTTCATATTCCATCTTTCATAATCTTTTACTGGTTTTCCTTGCAACCTTAAATGACAATAACATTTCCTACTTCGGCTAGCATATACTTTTAAATCCAACCTATGTAATTTCATTCCATGTTGTTCATTTGTTGTATTTGTCCTTAATATGAATAATAAATTCAAAGTTACAAGCAACCTTTCTTGCCTAGTCCATCAAATTTTCTTAGGTAACGAATACCTACAACAACATAATACAACATTATATCTGGTTTACAAAATTTGTCTAGCAACTTTATCGTATCAAAATAATTATATGTTAATAACATCTACTCATCGGTTGGGATGCATCACTACAGTCTTGTAGCATACATTCATTATCAGTTACATTTGAAGATATAACAAACTTCATATAAACATCGTCTACACCCGAAAACATGTCAATCTTATCTGATATCTCCGTATAAAACTTTTCATCTGTATTAACTATGCAAAATGAAATTTAAGCATAAGAAACGGCTAAAATAAATAATCATTTTTAGGTTTCAAAACATGTAATTCGAAAGGTGATAATGTGCATTCTAGAATGATCAATATGGAATACACATTTCATCCTCTTTGAAACCTAAAAATAAATAAATGTTCTAGAATACATTTTCCAAAATAAAATATGAAGCATGACTTCTTGAAATGTTGTTTCAAAAGTTTCTGGATTACTCATTCTGGACCAATAATATAACTGTTATAGAATGTGATTTCTGAAATTTTTCTTTTAAAAACCATCTTCTAAAATGCTTTCCAGGAAGCCTTTATTCTAAATCAGTGATCCAGAAGACACTTATGCAACTACTAAAATAAAACCAAACCTTAATTATATCCATTTATACCTTTTCATTTATCCCCGAGGTTACCCAACTTAAAATCACCACCATCATCACCACCAAAGCTCGTCACAATAGTTATAATTGAACATCGAAGAAAACTAGTGAAAGAAAACTGAGAACAAAGGAGGAACAACTTTCAAATAAAATGCCAAGGGTAAAATGGTCATTTTAAAATTGATAGGATGCAGTTAGTAATTATGGGGTACAGGAAGGAAAAGCTTACTTATAGTTATTATTTTTTTTTTTCAAATTAAACTACAAGCGTATGAAAATAAAATCTTAATTTTGAACCTTTTAAAAGTATATATATATCATTAATTTTAGTGTATATTGTTGTAGTATTAAATAACTTTATATATTAATAAAACAGTGAAGATATGATCTACATGATAAAACCTTTCTATTAAGGTAGATTTTGAAATAAAATACGAAAATAAATCAAGTTATTACAGTAGAGTTAGTCTATTTTTATTTGTAATTTCTTTTAATGATTTTAAAAAATAATTTTTTTATCGCCAATTTAAAAGAAAAAAATAGAGAATAATTCTAAAAAAGAGTCATTGTTAACGTAATTTGATTCTTTTTATAAAGAAAATATATCCACAACTTTGCTTTAAAATTGAGGGAAATCCTAAATTCAAACCCAGCCAACACATTTTCTCCGCAAGTTAAGATAAGACGAATAATCTTGAATTTTGAATTTAATTCTTCAAAAGCTACGAGTTACTTTTATGGTAACTTTTATTTTGGTTAACAGGTTTGCATAATAAGTAAACATTAGGTTTAAGTTGGGTAAAATTTTACACTATTAACCCACTTAACCATTCCAGAAATGACTAAGTAATTATTGTAAAACATAAGAATTTTATCACATTAATAATCCTATAATTGGATAGAAATTGCGAAGGCAGGAAGTAAAAGTCTTTTTTTCATATATCACAACAATTATACATAATCACAAACCTTTTAGGATTTTTTTTATATTATATTAAACAATAAAAAATAACCGTAGGAGAAATTTCTCTATCTGTATGTTCACTTATTGGTTAGTATATTTCAGTAGCTTTTAAGTATCTCACACGAAACTAAATTTTGAAAGAGGTGAAAATATCACTAGCATTCCTTAATCTTACAATAGATACCTGGCGTTGTAAGCAGCAAACTTCTGCATGTAAAACGCTTTTTAAAGAAGGTAATGAAGTTAAACTATGAGTAGTCCATATAAGAAATGCTATAACACCCTTGAATGCATGGATCATCAATAATATTGCAATTGTAAAATGTTGAAAAGCAAGAAATGAAATGACAAGAAAGATAGAAACAAATATAGAGAAATAAGACTGAGATTTTTCTTAATTCCTTTTTTCTTCCGTGAGTTGCTTTCATTCATCTTAGTATTACAAAGATTGCTACATTGAGGCATCCCATGGCCACTTGACCAGGCCAACACAGGGTATATAGACAAAAACGGGATTTCAAGATAGCTAAGGGTAGCTGCTTCCGGAATGAAAAGAGGTTTAATTTGATTCATTTTGTGATGCAGGACAAAATGCACATAGCTAAATTATGTTTACACAACCAGTACGAGCCTACGAAATTAATTACATTACCAAGATAATCTGATGAGCACAGTAACCACTGAACATCGCACCACATCAAGATTCAATCACCTAGTAGGCAAAGTGGCTGTCTCATGCTAAGCTCCAGTTTAAGTGAAGGAAATTGCTCCAAATCATGGGACGCACTTAAAATTTTCTGCAATCATTCAGTTTTGGACAAATGAAAATTATTTTTGTTATAGTTAAAGAAAAAGAAAAGTATATCACTATCACTAGATCCAATGAAATATGGCATAAACTAGTTCAGCTGGCAAAACCTTCTTATAATGGGTAATGGGACTTCGTAATTGAAATGAACTAAAACCCACGTCGACATGGAAGCTAAAAACTTAAAAACAAATACCGTAAGACCATGAAATTGATTTTAGCGTTTCTTACTAAAAAAAAAATAATACTGTGTCCCTCTTCCTTTCTTTTCTGCTGCTTTAGTACTTCGAAAAATTAAGAAAAATAGTTTTTCTTTTAAGATTTTTTTTGTGGTTGTTTTTTCCAAGAGAGTATGTTATTGTGTTCTTCTTGGAATTACATATAAGGGTATTGTAATTTTTTTTAGTAAAACTACATTATTTCCTCTTGTCTATTTTGTTTCTTTTATCTTTTATTTTAGTTGAGTTATTACGTTGTTACTCTGGCATTCAACAGTAGTATCAGAGCTTGATTCTTAATTACTGTTATTGTTGCTAGAATAGTACTATAAAAAAAAGATCTGAGCATGCTCGGTGATTGCAAATAGTCTGATTTTTCACATCAAAATAGATATAGAGTGTGATGGTTTGAAAGAGAATACTTAGGAAAGTTCTGTCTAGAGAAATACTTAGTACTTAAATGAGTTCATTTGTAACCCACCTTTTTTTTGGGAACTTATCTAATGTATTGGTTCACGGTCTACCAGCAGCCAGTACTATTCATAGTGAAAGAAACTTAAATTGGTTTTAAAGCCATGAAAACAAAATATAAGATAGAGAAGTTCAATGAGAATAATTTCTCATTGTGGAAGACATGATAGAATATCTTGTTTTAATGCAAAGACTTGAGAATTGATAACATGAATTCCGTGACTTTGGTCGAGAGGATAAGGAAACTTCCCTCAGGGTTGGTAGTGATAGGAATTCATTCTCTAAATGGGAAGGGTCCCATAATGTGAATTCCGGTAGGTCCAAACCAGCAAAGACTAGTGATCAAATGGATATGTGGTAGTGGAAGTTAGTCAGAGGAGTGACAAACAAAATATTTCTATCACATGGGGAAAGAGATGATTGAGGATAACGAGAATTTGGAAATAGAAATGGAAGTCCAAAGTATCATGCTTTGACTTTGGGAAAGTATTTTGCTCTTTTACCTATGCCTCTTATCTCTTTCTGCATTTTCTATTTATTATTGTCTGCCAATTGGAGAAGAAATCTTCTGCCAATTCAATTAATGAAGCCTAGGATATATTCTAAACAAATCCAAACGGAGGTGCTGACTAAATAAAGAAAATGTAGTCTTAATCCCTATGCTGAAACACCTGAGCTGCTGTCCATGACTGATCAAGAATCAATAGGGAATTACTTCAACAAAATTCAAGTGGTAGTTAACTCAATTGCAATAAGAATTTTTTAGATCATAATTAAGTGATTATTTCTTAAAATTAAGTTTATTGAAACACGTATTTCAGCCAATTACTAATTTACTATCTGGACAGCCATGACAATTAAAAGTAATAAATCACCACATAAATAATTAATAGATAAATCAAAAATAACTATAAGTAGTGGAGGGTGTTATTACCAGTGCAGCAACATGCGCGTCTTGTAAAATATTTCCATCAACTTCCAGTCTGGCAATAGGAAACTCAGGAAGATGTCCAGATTGTTTCTTACCAAGCAAGTCACCAGGTCCCCGTAAGAGAAGGTCCATATTAGCAAGATAAAACCCATCTGATGATTGTTCTAGTACCTTCAAACGATTTAGGCTACTGGCAGTTGATGTTACTAGTATACATTTTGATTGTTTTGTACCACGTCCTACTCGTCCTCTGAGTTGGTGCAGTTGGGCAATTCCAAACCTCTCAGAGTTCAACACAACCATCATAGACGCATCTGGAACATCAACACCAATCTCAATTACTTGAGTGGCAAGTAGTATATGTATTTCTCCACTTCTAAACTTTCTTAAAGTTTCTTCTTTTTCATCACTTCTCATTTTTCCATGTAATAATCCACAGTTATATCCTTGAAATCGGTGTGATATAACTTCAAAATCTGCGGTGGCAGCACGAAGCTGAGGCAACTGCTCAGAAAGTTCAATAATCGGGTAGACAAGATAAACTTTTCCTCCATCTTCTAATTCATCCGACATCATCTGTATCATAAAAGCCTTATTTACATTCATATCATAAGAAAAAAAAATTGAAAAAACTAAATCCTTTTTTCTAAAACATAGAAAACATTTAAGGCCAAGGTAATCTATTGATGTAACATGATATTTCTCAATAAAAGACAAGTTACTATTTTAGTCATAACTATTGGTTTATGTTGTGGTTTTTTAATAGAAATGAGAATGCTAAGAAGTCATATGTTGTTTGATATCCTAACTATGTTGGCACCACAAACAACATCAATCATACACAACACCTCAAAAAAACATTTTCAGCAAACCTAATTAAAGCCATTATATCGATTTCATCAAATGCATTCTGAAATTATCAATTACTTTTAAGAGAAAGGAAAGAAAGGCAAGAGACTGAAGAAAAAAAAAATGATAAGGACATAAAGAATTACAATTTCAGAAAGACTGTCACCTTGTAGACATCCTCAAATCCTTTGTCATTTCCTTCAATGGTAAATGTTTGAACAGGAATTCTTCCAGGAGGTAAGTCAGTTATCTGTTTTGGAAGAAAGCATTTGCAAAAGAAAAAATTATTTTACACATTAAAGTGTGAAAATGGGTAAAAACAAGTAAAAGGAAAACAGTCAACGTATAATAGCATGCGCCTCTTTTTTACAACATCTTTTTATAATAGAATCAGAAAAGAAATACCAGAAAAGGCTGAAAAGCTGGAAGGACAATATAATATCATAAACAAGTATGACCGAGTTTAGGAGTCTTTTGACCCACAGTTTTGTTATGTATGCTTTAACTTTATGCGTAAATATGATTTTAGTAATCCAATTAGGAGCATGGATTCTTTTGTTCCTCCAGTTAAAAAATTTCAATTTTTAGTCCTTTGATTTTGCAAAATGCTATCTTTAGTTAGAAACCATTAATGACGCTCCTAATGTGGTAAATGGTGCTCTACTTGGCATTTTGCATCGTGGATTTAATTAAATGACATGGTGAGACATGGGTGGATTTATTTAAATGACGTGGATTTAATAAAATTACATATAGAATTAATTTAATTACATATGTAACAAGCTTAGTGCATAAGACCTACATGCCCCAACTTGAGGGGGAGTATAAAAATCTTGTTGATATTAGGATCAATTAGAATGATTCCATATTTATGCTATTAGCTTAAAATAGGGTAACTAAATATTTTATAACTATGTTCTCTCTCCTATAAATTAAATAGCTGCATTGTGCTCTAGAGACACAAAATTCATCACGTCTTGGTTTCCCTTGCCTGATGAATAATAAGTATAAATAAAATGTTATTTTCTTCTCCTAAAATTATAGAGAACATTAGGAATTGTCTTCCAAACAGGCATAGAATCCGCTGCCCATATCTCTATTGCCAACTTGTGGAGGTAGTGAGAGACGAGTCCATGATACTAGTACAGATAATTGCCTCCAATGCTTTCCACTAAAATTAATGAATGTGACGTTCTCAATCTTCACGTAATTAAAAACAGAATACCAAGACTACCATTATAGCTAACATTGGTAAATTCTACAGTTTGTCTCTCTCGTCCTTTGTGCATCCAATCATGGATTTTGAATTCTAGTGCTTCTAATCACATAATTGGTAGTCCCTCTCATTTCTCAAACATATCACAACCCAAAACACCAGTCTTTTGGTTTCGAAATAATGTAATTGTTGTAACAATTTAAATAGGGTCATTATATGTTCCGTAATTATGTTAGAGTACAATGCAGATACAGGTTCATTCATATGCTCTCTTTTCTCTACACATGATATATACAGCCTAATGAGAGGAAATCATTAATCTAAGTTTACCCAGTAGACCTACTTCTAAAGCTCGTTTCCACATCCCTAACTTCCTATTTATTTCCTTTATCAACTCTCCAACTAAAACTATGGCACCTAAAAAAAGGCATGCATTGTGATACAAGCTCTTGGATAAGCCCAGTCATCATGTCCAAGAGTAAGGTAAAGAATAAGTTGACGTTTGGTTCAGTCCTACAGTTATAGGAGAATCTACTGTGACACAGTTTTGTATACTCACCATAGTTGTGACCCCCTTTAAATATAAATTAGACGATTGATAATTGTTCTACCAAGCAAAGTAGAAACCAATTCACAGGTTGACACAAATTCAAAACATTCAGGGAAAAAGAACAGATCTGGAGGGAGTCAAAAGATGTGCATCAAAATCATGGACAGGAAAAATTAAGCACCTGTGTCAATGACATGTCACCATATAAAGCAAGTGCAAGTGTTCTTGGGATAGGAGTAGCAGACATTGCAAGAACATGTGGGGCCATATAAGCATCACTCTTTGACGAATCATCTGTAACGGGCTCTTCCATGTTTGAATTTGAAGATCCATAGTATAACTAGAAGAGAAAAGTTAAGAGACGACAACAATAACATTACTAGAAATTTCAGATAAAAAAGGAAAAAGAGAAATGACATCACTTCAGGAATAAAGATAAAAGATATAAGCCACATGCAAGTTGCAAGTTGCAGCGGCAAGGAACACATAATTTCCACAAAAACATAACACGAACGTACATAGTTACCTACACTTCTCTAATCTACCCAACTGTAAAACTCTTATGAAGACTCATACATGATCATCAATCGGACTATTAGAGTTATTCCAAAGAACTAAAAGTTAAGTAAATATCTTGTTTAATGGACTACATAATTTAGTTAATCAACATATATCTACTTATATTTCAAAAAACATATACCTTATTCAAAATATTCAAACAGCACAAGTCTTTTGTCAATTGGATTAACCTAATTATGGGTATAATCTATATTTTTAATTGACTATGCAAATCCTTCTATTAAAACCAACATTTTATATCACGAAATATACATGTCAGAAAAACTATTACTGGAAGAGCAATTGGTCTTAAATAGAATACAAAAAACTTAATAACGGAAAGTCCTAATTTATGACAGACATAATCTATCCCTATAATTCAATGTCAATGACCCTTTACATTAAATATAAAATATATTGTCAGTTTATTGATTCTCTTAATTATCCTCTTAATTATGTAATTAAAACTGGACAAGGAAATATTATCTGCAGCATAAATCAAGGGATTCTAACAACATACATAAAAAATCAATATTTAAATAATGTAAGTGAAATATAGAATTGATTATGCAACTAGAATTGAAATATAGCCACATCAATATTTAATTAATGTAAGTGAATCTCCATAGCTATGCAGAATTGAGTGTGATCTATTGTTATTGCTTTGTTCGATGTAACATCAATTTGTGCACTGCATTGCACTCCTTTCTATCAATTAAATTGTTTCATTCTGTTCATGATTTTGATACGGTTCAATGCCAAAACTGATGCAAAAGATCACATCTAGTGACATTCACAGTATGGGCATTTGTGCATGCATAATGAAACCACATTTAGATATTGAAGAAAAAGCTTTGAACCACCTTACTGTTAAATCTTCCTCTTTGAATCACACCAAAGCGATGCTGCTCATCCACCACAGCAATACGTAAGGCTAAGAATTCCACCCTTTCTGCTATCAAACTGTGGGTTCCTATGACCATCGAGATTTCTCCAGTCTGGATACCCTGCACACAGTGACACATAAAATTAAAAGAATACCACGCAGGTTCAAGAACAGAATAATTGGATTCACATCATTTGGACATTACATACATTTTAGTAAAGCATACCTTACGAATCATCCGTGATTGTTTTAGTGGGGTTGAACCAGTGAGTAAAGCAACAGTTGGCTTGCACATGCCGTCATCCAAGTTTTCAAGCAATTTAAGCAAATGATCATAATGCTGGATTGCAAGCAACTCAGTTGGAACCATGAAAGCAGCCTATCATGAGACAAGACGACCTAATATTGGTATCATATAAGAGCAATGATATTCATAACCTTGGGAATTCTTCAATGAGTATCCACCCGTCACACATGTGTAAATATGCTTACATAGTATTCTCACATGTAGTTAAGAATGTGATTGTATATACTTAGTGGATACAGCATGTCCTAGGTACACACTGGTGACTTTATTATAGTCTCAAAATAATCAATACAATTGACTAAAGAAAATTGTGTTCCTATAAATAAGATATTGTCTCCTTTTACAACAAATACAGTATAATCATGATCGATTCTCAACAGTATGCAATTATCAATATGTACTATGAAAAAATGTGCAGGCAGTCAGCAATAATCGTGGAATTACTCTTCTGATTTCAAAAAGAAACAATACATTGGTATTTAAAGGAAAAACAAAATCCCAATAAAAGCAAATAAATCTCCAGACATAAGGACTCTAAATCAGGAGCAAATATACCAAATAAACTCTTAATCCCGATCCCTTAATTTCAAGGATTTCTTACAAAAATATCTATATTTATTATTCACTCTATCTATATCTATCGTAAAATAAATTGCAATATTTACGACAACATTCAACACCTCCTCTCCTTGCAATATTTACGACAACATTCAACACCTCCTCTCCTCAAGGTGAGGAATAAATATCCCCCATTTCCAGCTTGGTTATGAGATTATGGAAGTCTGAGATATTGAGTCCTTTCTTCAGCACATCAGCCACCACTTGTTGCTTGGAGGAATGTATGACATCCATTCTAAACCTTCTTCTAATTTCTCCTTAATGAGGTGTCTAACTATTTCTATATGTTTTGTTCTGTCATGTCATGCTGAATGGGATTATTTGCATTGTCTATTGTTGACATATTATTCACAATAGAGCTTCATGAGTCTCTCCAAATCAATCTTCAAGTCATCTAAGATAATTTCTAGCCATAATAACTCACACAGCTCTTGTGCAATGGACCTGAGTTTTGATTCAAGCGATGATCTTGCCACCACATTCTGTTTTTCGTTTCTCCGTGTCACTAAGTTCCCACCTAGGAAATACAATATTCAATTGTCGATATAGCAACAAGAGTGTAACACCCATTGCAAAAAATCTAAAGGAAAAAATTTGAATTCTTATGTCTAAATTTATAGGGCGAACGTAAATTATACACTAGCTTAGTCTATAATTAATATGGTTATTCAACTAAAACCTATTTCTTTCTTGTTTCCTCTCACGAAAAGATATATCATAAATTAGTCAAAAAGTTCTTAAGATGTTCGTTACAATTCCATGAGTCAAGCCTATTTGTCTGGTAAATATTTAGATCGACACTAGATAATCAGACTATAAAAATTAGTATCTTAAAAATCTTCTTCAGATGGTTACCTTGAAGTGTTTTTTATCAACATCACATTTTTCTCGACCTTACCTTCCAACAATATTTGAAATCCCCATTTTGATTATTCTTAATATCTTATTCATAAAGTACATATTTTATATGTATATGCATATTTCATACTGTTCATAATCATGTACTTATATGTATATAATTATGTATTTGCAGAATTCATTGTTTTAATTACATCAATGTAAGAAATTTGATCCACTGGTATAGTATGAGAAGGATTGACATATGTTGTGGTCGTTTGAACAATGAAGGTAAGAGCAATTGGCCCTATGATAGAGATGTTGATAATTCCATCTGGTAGTGTTACAAGCATGACCCCTGTCGTCTGAATGTCACTTTATTAAGTTATGCATCAAGGTTCCACTACAGTCCTAGAAATGTGGCATTTACCACTGCGGACAATTGTCCAACAATCGGGGATGCCATGTATACATATTCAAACTATCTTTATCATTTTCATTAAAAAGAATTAACAATACAGATAAAAAACAAAAGAAAGTGAGAACAATTATCAAATAATAATTTGTATGACGCAGATGGTGGAGATATGTATAGTCTCACTCACTATTTGATTCTGTCAAAATCACGTTACTTTTATATTTTAGGAAGTTTTATATTTTATCCTTGATGTAATTTTATTCTGTATCACAGCAGTATCTTTATATTAATATTAGGATTATGTATTTAAGGACAATCCCACAATTATAGGGATTTATCTCCTTAGGATCAGTTGCTAATATTTCCTAAAATAGCCAGCAGGCTCATGTATATATAGGTCCAATGACCTCATAATTTAACATGAGAGAATATATTATTCTTTCTAAATTCTGAGAGATTCAAATGCATAAATTTCAATTATTCATGTAGGGGGCTAATCAGGATAATGAACTTCAGTGTAAATGACTATTTGATTTGAATTAAATACCACTTATTTAGATCCTCGAGGCCAAGTCCCCACCTAATAAAATTTAAATTGCCACTTCTCCAAAATAGTGTTAGATGTAGAGTTAAACCAAGCACACTTTAGTCGGATTAAACAATATCACCAGAATAGGATAATGAGGTTAGGGACACCTAACTTGACAAAGAAAATATGAATTAAATAACATACACAAAATAATAATTGTGTCCTAATATTTTGAAGATTGAGTTGCTAATTCTGTGACATTTTCCTTCTTCTCTGTGTTTGTTGTTCTTTTCATTCAAGAGTGGGTGTACCCATATGACTGTAATATTTTTATAGTGTAATTTTTAATGATTACACTTCTCTGAATTTACGCTCTAGTTATGCAATTTGGTTTCAATTGGATTAAGATTTTAATAGTTCGTTTTTGAGAAATAAAGAAAAGGATAAATCCTGGAAGTAATTATAACAACATAATTCTTAAATTAAACTTCGAAGGTTTTAATAGAGTAGAAGAAAAAAAAAATCTAATTAAGCTTATCCCTTGCATTAAATTCTTCATGTCATGAACATTAACTAAGGATAAAATAATGTATTTGTTCTTATCGGGGTAAATAACTTCATAACAACCTAAGTTTATAGTCTTGTCACTCCATCTTTTAAGACCTCAATTAGTCTTATAATAGTTAATTCTTGTTAAATGATTTGCCAATACTCCAGATAGTCTTACTACTTTCAAATACTTAGATGAAAAAAGCTTAGTTTGCCTAGATGATTATTCTTTAGGTGCATTTTATGAAAGTTTCTTTGTAAATCATTTGTCCTTGTCATGAATCTACCACACAAGAGTTATTTCCTCAAGTCCAGCTTAACTCTCTAATATTTCTCCAAAATATGTCATACGAAACTCTTCATTGTAAAATTTGTTGGACTAAGAGCATCAAACGAAGTCCTAGACTATGTCAATTTTGTAAAATTTCATGAAATGAGAGGTAGGGCCAAAACCTCATGTTCACCTATTCCACAACACTTATTAGATGAAGACTTTAAGTTCATTTGTTCCCGACTTCCTCAGATGAATGCAGTGAAGACAGCTTCCGCCAAATAATTCTTTGGAACTTTCCCTTGAAAGAGAAGTGCTTGGGTGGTGTTAACCAACTGGTGCTCGAGAGGACAACCATGTAAAGCTAGTTGATTTTGTTACAATGTTAACACTTATGACACCCCTTGCCTAGCTTGCAAGGATCATTGTAATCATCGCGCTGAAATACCAAAGCAGAAGAATCATCAAAGTGACGGAAGCAGGTACTTTAGTGATTGACTTACTCAACACACACAAAAGGGTGGAACAAGTGGAAATAAAGGTTGGCACAACTAGGGACCCAAAAATTTGATCACAGACATGTGAATAATCATCCGGAGTCCATGTAAGGCCAACAACATGAAAAACTTTGATCATTACCCTAGTTCTTGACGAGTGGAGGCAGGAGGCAATAATTCATTGAAGTCGTAAATAAAAGCATTAACTTTATCCAAATATCCAGCCATTGTACCATCAGGACATATGGGAGCAACAATATCGAAGAGATTTTAACAAAAACTATAAAGACGTTGAGTATAATTGGTTTACAATAGTTTGGCCTATTCCCAAACTTATGAACGTGTCTCATACGCATAAAATATTTGTTTCAATTATGAATGAAGGCTTGAGAACAATGCATAATTGAGCATCAATTTTCAACCAACGAGAAATTTCAATATCAACCATAGTGGCCATAGTTTGAGTAAGAAGATCAACATAACCCTAACTCTTAAGCCAAAGTTTAATGTCTAATGCCTAAGTATCATAATTAATTCAATCTAATCTGTCAATGGATAAATGCACATTGACATAATTGGTATAGATGGATGGATCCTTAGATCATAATCATGCTCTAATATCATATTAAGATAGTGAAATTTAAGTCTAACTCAACATTACAAAATTGGCATAATAGTATGAGTTTTTCCCCCACTTATATATTTTAAATCAGTTTTATCCCTAGTCGATGCGGGATTTTCAACACACCTTCAAGCCTAAACATCATGCATTCATGTTAAAGACATTGAGTGTGAGAATCGAAGAAGGTCCGATAACAAGTGGTATGATAAGTATAAATCTCAACTAGGATAAACTTTTAATTTCCCTAATGCCATGTTAAAATAAAATAGAAAGAGGCATAGGCTAACTCCCTTATGTGTTATCTACACATGGGATTATGTATTTATAAATACGAAAATACAAAGATATGGGCTAAGCCTGTCACATCATGGACAATTCCCAAATGGGAAAGATGTTCATAATTTTTATAAAACAAATTAAATGTTAAAAAAATTGTGCAATGCTTAAAACCCTAATGATAGGTAATAAAGATTATTATCATATGCTAAACATCCAACAATTTAATAAGAAAACAAAGGGAAAAAGAAACAAAAAGGAACTAGAATATGATAGGCACACCAACCTGATAGCCAGAGCCAATGACCTCCATGCATGCAAGAAAAGCTACAATAGTTTTCCCACTTCCAACATCACCCTAAAGAAATCACAAGATAAGATCAGATTGTAACATGTCATGTTTGTCTATTCTCTACACGTCAATATATAGTACTTCAGTTTTGATAGAATATTAGTCCTTCAGTGAAATATGAAATTTGGAAAGAACAAACCACAAATCAAATAAAATTTACAAGAAAATAAGCTATTATTATTTAGAGTAAACATTCTAGTGTGTAAACTGGTTTAAGAAACAAATGAAGAAGTTCATATAAAGACTAGTAAGAACTCCAATACATCTTAATCTTTCTAAGACTTTATATAAAGACTCGGGGTTGTAGACTCTGCTGTGACAAACCATATGACCCCTCATTCACCTCTTTTATAACATAAGTTTCTTTTTCTAAAACTACATTATATGTTGCCAATGGGACTCTCATCCCAACAATTGAATGTGTTAATGTTCCTCTTTTGTCATCTCTTAGCCTTAAAGATGTCCTTTATGTTCCAAAACTTTCTAATAATCTTATTTCCATTCAAAAACTTACTCATGACCTAAATTGTTCCATAACTTTCTTTCCCACTCATTGTGTTCTTCAAGATTCTGCCACGAGGAGAGCAACTGGAACTATTAAGGAATAGGGATGGTTGTATTGCTTTAACAACTTTGGAACTAAGGATAGTATCAATACACATACGGGTACCTCTTGTCTCTACTCTTGCACAAATTGAGTCTTCTCAAATTTTGCTTCCCTACCATTGTCTAGGACATCCATCCTTTTTTGTTCTAGAGTCTATGCTCCCTTCCTAATTTTCCAAAGAGTTTGTTGAGTCATTTAAATGTAATGTCAATTTTCAAAGCACTATCGGGCCACATACCCTTCTAGTAATACAAAGTGTTCATCCTTTTGATTTAGTTTATTCTGACGTTTGGGTGCCTGCATCAAACTCTAGTATATTTAGTGCTAAATGGTTTTTCATTTTTATTGATGAATGTATACATGTTACATGGATTTTCCTCATGCAAGCAAAATTTGAAGATTTTACCTTATTCATTAAATTCTTCCATATGATAAAAACACAATTTGAAAAGTCAATTAAACATTTACGTTCTGATAATGGGGGAAATATGTAAATCATGACATGTCTAAATTCCTTTCTGAGATGGTGTTCATAAATTCACATGTGGATACAGCACAACAAAATGACATTGCTGAAAGAAAAAAATAGACATTTTCTTGGGGTGACACAGGCAGTTCTTTTCCAAATGTGTGTCCCTAAATCTTACTGGGACAAGGTTCTCCTCACTATTGTCGATCTTATTAATTGATTACCCTTTCGGGTCCTAGATGGTCTAAGTCCTACCGAGTTCATGTCCTCCTTCTTTCCAACAATTCCTTCTCTCTAGTCTTCATAGTTGGGTGTCTAGATATGTTATGTTTATCCATATTCATAGTAAGTTCCGTGGAAAGTTAGATCATAGAGCTATTAAATACATATTCGTTGGTTATACATCTAATAAAAAGGGATACCGTTGTTATTATCCTCTAAGTTGAAAATTGTTTTACCTCCATGGATGTCACTTTTGAAGAAACTAAATCATTTTACATGTCTCCTCATATTCAAGGGGACAGTCCTTTCAAAGCTCAGTCTTTTTAATCTCTTGAGTCATCTTTTGTCCCCATCATACAAGAACCATCTCATATTGATACTACTCTTGGTACTCCTAATACTTCTCTTCACACATTTCGTATGGATGTCTCTAAAGTTGCTCATAACAATAGTATCTTTGTTCCCGAGTTAAGGTCAACGCCAGGAATTAGTCACGTCTCTGAAATTGCTCCTAACAAGGGCATCTATGCTCTCGAGTTAAGGTTAGCTCCAAAAATTAGTCGTCTAACCTAAGTCAAGAACAACTCCAATCGTTTGAGCTAGAGGTAAGTTCTCCTTCTTTTGAAACCCTTGAACCTTTGCAAAATTCCTTGAATATTAATTGTGAACTTGACCTGATGACTATCCCATTGTTTTGAGTAAAGGAATTCAGTCTTGTACCAAATACCTATTTCACATTTTGTGACCAAGCTTTCCATGCAGCACCATTCTCTCTGCCATTGATGCAATTAGAGTCCCTACTTCAGTTGAAGAAGTATTGAAAGATAAGAATTGGATTCAAGCCGTGAATGAAGAGATGAGTGTCTTAGAAAAGAACCAAACATAAGAAATTGTTGACAAGCCACGACATAAAAAGGCAGTAGGATGCAAATGGGTCTATAATGTAAAGTATAGATATGATGGCACACTAGAACTTTACAAAAACAAGGTTAGTAGATAAAGGATATACTGACTTATAGCGTTGATTATGAGTAGACTTTGCTCTAGTGGCAAAGATGAATATTGTTAGAATCATTCTCTCATTGGCAGCTTAGTTTTAAAGGTGACTAGGTATTCCTCAAGCTTCAACCATATCGAATGTGTTCTTTAGCCAACCATCCGAGTGTAAAGCTTAGCCCTCGATTTTGTGGTCCTTATCAAATCCTACAAAAATTTGGTGAAGTTGCCTATAGGTTGGACTTACCAACTCATAGTGAAATTCATCCTGCCCTTCATGTCTTGTTGAAAAGGGCTAAAAAATTCATTGCTTCTCCACAACATTCACTTGTTGCTTTGGCTAAAGAAAGGGAGCTCCATGTCTTGTTAAAAAGGGCTAAAAAATTCCTTGCTTCTCCACAACATTCACTTGTTGCTTTGGCTAAAGAAAGGGAGCTCCAAATGTGTCCAGAAGCTGCCCCAATAGCAGACAAAATGTTTGACGAGATGTTGCAGTGTTGCTCAAATGGCAACAACTTCCGGCATGTGAGAATAGTGAGTTAGCATATGAGATTCAACAAGTGTTCCCTCCATTCCCCCTTGAGGACAAGATCTCACTTGAAGTCGGGACATCAAACCAAAACCTACTAAGAAAGCCTGTAATGTGGGAGACCACATCTATCTCTACAAAAATTAGAGGCACGAAAGTCACACCAAGAGAACACAAATTCAAACCTGAAGAAGTCGATTCATCGGAACTGGTCGTTTTAGATCCCAAATAATTTCTGAAACAGCATGTTGTTGACTGGTTGTAAGAGTGTATGGAAGAACCTCCATAACCCTCTTGGTGAGAGAGGACCATTCCTCGGTGCCCAAAGCATTATTTTCTGGTCTTCTATACTTATCGAGCAATCCATCCTTTTCTATTTGTGTACCAAGACTTTCCAGCATTTGGAATAAGCGTCCTAACTGACAAACAACAGTAGAGATGTAGTTAGAAAATGATTGAAGCATTTAAGAAGAGTGATAAAGCATTACAAGAAAACATGATAGCATGCAATAAACCACTTATGATAAGGTTAAACAATTACTGCACAATGCACACACCAAGCATTCAAATTTCCCGAAGTATAACTCAAGCATTTGAGAAATCCTTAAAATGTAAAGATAAACTTAGGCTTAAAAGAAAAGTTGTCAACTTCATCTAAATTTATATTAAACATCAGTTCTAAATAAAAAGCCATACAAGCAAACTGACTGAGCTACATGAACCAAAATATACTATGTTAACATGCACAGCATGTGCTTAATGAGTTTATTTCTTCTATCCCTTACACAGATTTAATTTAATTTATTCCTTATTGTGATTAATGAATTGACATTTCGAGTTAGTTGTAATCAGGTTTGATTTGATGCCCATAGAGCATATGATTTTAATGACCAACTGACTAAGGCTGTATGAATATACCCTTTGTACATTGTGGAAATCAAATTATACTATTTCGGTGCCTTTACAAATATTTCAAAATGATATTAATGTTTTTTTTTTTATCCTAGAGCCTCTACTTCTACATGTAAATCCTAGTCGCCTTAACTGCCACATTTGTGTTTGTCCCCCCTCCATTTTTGTTTTGCTTAACCATCCAACCAGCAACCAGTCCAACACCACAGTTATCAATGCTTGTAACCTGAAGGGCTGAAGAAGCTCCAAATCATACCATCTTTCAAGGCTAGAATCAAGAACAATTATGCTGTTTTGCTGCAATCAGAAATGCAAGTCAGTGTAGCCTGAAGGGCTGAAGAATAAGCCTCAAATCAGTGCTTTTTAGGTTTCAAATCTTTCTTTCATTACTCTGGCAACCATAACAATCATGTTTCCCCAACATTTCCAGCAGAGCTTCTGATGCTGAAAAAAATCCAGTTCGGCATCCTATTTTCATGCATTTCTTCTTTCGTTTTTGTTCTGTTCAGTTGCAATGGCTTCTAACCAACCTCTGCCACTCAAAATAGTCAGCAAGCAAACTATCATCCTATTCAGCCACCATTACCCTCTCATGTATTCATCAAGCCAATTGGCCCTAACTTGGCATGGCAAGGTTGTGAAATGGTCTACATAATGTAAATAATAACTTGAGTGTAGATGTTATGAAAAGTCACCGAGTGTATGCTCAGCTGATATATGTGTATTCTCATAATCCCTTGATTTATGCTGCAGATAATATTTTCTTGTACAATTTTTTTTAATAACATAATTAGGAGATTAAATTACACTCCGTAATTAAGAGGATAATTTATATTTTATATTTATTGTGCAGGATCATTAATCCTAAATTATAGGGACAGATTTTGCCTATCATAAATTAGGATTTTCCATTATTAAGTTTTTGCATTCTATTTAAGAGCAATTTCTCTTCTATGAGTATTATCAGAAAAAAGTTTTCCTGACACTTATATAAAAAGATGAGTGCAGTATGTCTCAAAAGAGGAAGATTAAAACCTATGGTCCTTAACCTAAAGCTAGGTACACCCAAGAACAACTTTACATATCAAACATAATTCGAACACCCTCCTTCAAGCTAGAGCATATAAATTATATGCAAGAAGTTCTCAAGGACTTATTGAGAATATCTGCAAACTAGATGTAAGAGCCGATAAATCCAGTTTATGGTTCCTCGAACAACAACTTCTCCATGATAAAATGACAATCAATCTCTATGTGTTTTCCAAACACAGAATTGGAAGTCTTAAGAAATGGACTTTAAGCTTAGCTCAACCTTACAAAACTGGCTTTGTAAGGTGAGGTTTCCACCCACATATAAAATGGTCGTATCTCTAGTCAATGTAGGATCCCAACATAACTTCTCACGTTGGGACTCCCCAACTCGTGCGTGGGACTAGATATTTAAGGGTAGTTTGATAGCGGCCCGAAAGCGGGTGGCACGATAAGCCCAACAAAACTTACTAGGATAGGCTCTAACCAGACTCTAATACCATCTTAAGAAATAGACTTTAAACCTTACTCAATCTTACAAAACCAACTTGTAAGTTGAAGTTTGTACTCACTTATAAACTATGAAATGGCATGCGATATGAAGGGCTACTTGATTATCACAATACAACTTCATCTGCTCAACTTCACAAAATTTTAACTCTTGACGGAGTTGTTTAATCCACACAAGTTCACAAGTAGCTAATGTCATTCATCTATACTCAACTTCTGCACTGGATCAGACAACATTTTGTTTCTTTCTCTTCGAAGAGATAATATTCCCTCGAATGTGTTGGATCTTCTATCAATAAGATGTCAACCCACTCTCCATCACAATACCCTATAATTTGAGTATTTCTTTTGTCTTCATACAACAATCCTTGTCCTAGAGCCTTTTTGATATATTTGGAAATGCAAATTACAACATTCCAGTAATCAATGTGAAGATTTTGCATGAATTGACTAACAACTACATGAATTGACTAACAACTCCCATTGCATTAGAAACATCATAGCTTCCATGGAGGAAAAGATGTGTCCTTTAAAAAGGTGACGTCAACCGACACTTAGTATCTTTTGGTATTTGGTAGAGTAGCATTTGTATCCATTTTTAAGGTGAGAATATCCAAGAAAAAACACATTTAATATCCTTTACAAAGATTTTGTTTAAACCTAGAGAGACGTTATGAACAAAACAAGTACAACCTTAGGAGAGACATGAAAAAAAGGATCATTTGGAAAAATAGTAAAGTTAGAAATTTGATTTTCAAGAGAGAAAAACGGCATTCTATTTACCAAAAATGAGCTTGAGAACTGCAACTCCCTAATAATGTATAGGAACATTTGAATTTAGCATTACAGAGCGTGCAATTTCAATGAGATGTCTATTATTCCTCTCTACCATGCCATTTTGTTGTGGTGTGTGAGGACAAGTGGACTGATGTAATTACCCTGTGAGGATAAGAAAGAAAGTTCAACAAAGAAATATTCTTTAGCATTTTCACTTCGGAAGACTTTTTCCCTTTCTAAACATAATGAGTAAATTCTTAGAAAATGTAACCCCTCAATATTACCTTTAAGACTACTCACCTCCAAGTCAAACAACTCTTCTTGTTCCGAAGTCAAAATGGGCTATACTCTTTGAAAAAATATATTAAAAGAATGTCTTATTCTTTACTATCAATTGGTTCTATCCCATTTATGGTGGTTCACTCACTTGGTTATATATTGCAAATATAGATATGGTAATGATAAGGAGAGTTCCTCCGCTTCAAGTGCTTTCTCCCCATTGATGTGAAGAGCTAACAAAACACAATTCATATTTATGAAAAGTGATATCCATTGCACATAATGACTCTAAGGGTGATATCCATTTGTATCCCTTTTTGTTTGAAGGACAACCAATAAAGACACATTGAGTATTATAAGAGTAAACAAAACAAGGCAACCATAGACTCGGTGAGGTACACTTGACACTAAGGAGGAAGATGGAACAAAAGATAATAGAGAATCAATAGGACTAATCTTATTTAAGACATGAATGGGAAACCTGCTGATGAGATATGTGGCAGTTAACAGTTTCTCCCCAATATGTTTTGGAAATAGACATATGGAAAATGACAACTCTAACTACTTCTAGAAGATGACAATTCTTCCTTTCTGCAACCTTATTTTGTTGTGAAGTGTTAACACATGATAGTTTACAGACAATACCATTAAGGGACAACAATTTGGAGGGTTCATAATTCACATATTCAATACCATTATCAGACCTAATTCTTTTGATGTCCTTTCCAAATTGATTTTTGACAACATATGTCCATGTGACATGGATATAATCGTCAAGAGTAATAGGAAAAAAAAACATTTGGCCTAAAGATAGATTCCAAAACAAGTCCCCAAACATCAAATTGAATTCAATTAAAGGGGAAATTACTCTTTCTATTGCTTCTTGGATAAGATGCATAGTTGTGCTTTGAAAATTGACAAATGACACAATTGAAAGACTCCACAAACTCTTTGGTAAAAAAACAAGGGTACGAAGATTTGATAAGGTTGAATGAAGGATATCCAAATCTTTTGTGACAAAGCCATATTTGGGAATTTGCCTATGTTTTTGTTGTTGCTTGTTGCCTTATTACTTGTTTTGTTTGGGTTTCCAAACTCTAACACAAACAACCCAATTTACTCCTTAGTAAATAAAATCATCTTCCTCATGGCAAGATACTAAAAGACATAATAAGATGAGAAAAACATTAATGACTAGTTCAAGTCTTTTGTAAGTTTCTATATAGAGATAAGACTATTGGTCAATTGTGAGACATCAAAACATCCTTTAATTCAATAGATGATTCTAACATTATATTTCCAGATTCACATATGGGTATATTATCACCATTTACAATTGTAATGAGTTGTTCTTTATTCATTTTAACATATGAATTGCGAAAGATAGGAAACAGAGTCATGTGATCTGGTGCTCCTAAATCAAGAATGCAAACATCCTAAGATACATGCCCAACTGAGTTGAATGAACTCTTGCCTCTCATGGACAAAGTATATAGTCCAAAGGACATTCATTCAATCATTGTTCTTAAACAATGAAATTCCTCCTTATAGGCTCTCATATAAAGATATGGTTAAGGAAGACCACTTGGTTAATTTGTTTATGTGTTCTGAGGTAGTATTCACGGGTCATATTCATGGTTTAAACCATGTAGAAATTTAAAGATTCTTCCTCTTTTACTGGCTTCAACATGTCAAGCAGCATTTCTTCAAATTTTGGTACTAATCTATTTCAATACACAACCCATTCAAAAATCCATGATATTCATATATAAAGAAAGAACCCTTATTTGTATTTGTTCTGGCCACTGAAGTTTTTGATCATTCTAGACCAGCCCAAATAGAGGTTCTCTTCTATTCTTTAATAATTGCCCTATTTATAATTTCATTATTCTTCAATTAACCATATTCAAATACTAGATATTAACCAATTCTTGTTTCAACATATACATGTTTAATTGAATATTTTGGTTATCGAGAATATTTTGTTTTATGATCAGTTGTGATACCAAATACATATATATCTGAGTTTGATTTTAATGATCTTAACAAATTTTTTTTATTGTTCCACTAGGTTCATGCTTAAGTAAAGGATTAGTAGGCCCATAGCACTAGGCCCATTTTGGTTAAAAAGATTATCCTTCGCACTCCTTTTACTAAGCACACCCCACTTATTATTTTGCACATCTATTTTAATGTCATAACAAGCATCAAAATCCTTTTTAAAAAAGAAATGTGTTATTTAGGTCATCCAAAATTTCATTAGTAGGAGAATAAAACATATATGTTCAACTTATCTCAAGGACCATGGAATGCCACATCTAGGTCATGATTAGTGAATCTTTATTATTCCAAATCTCAAAATTAGAGTCATTTAACCCCAATCCTCCACCATCAATGTGGTCTAATCTTGACAGACCTTTTAGAATCCTCTAAATGTACTGGTTACACTACAATAATTCTAGCCATCAAACCGGTAGGCACCCACCACATTTGGAAAGATCATCCTATAGTACATTTCGACTCCGCCATTGAGAAAAACGCAAACTTTTTGTCCCACCACTACCTTCAAGGGTGGCAAGCAGTAGTGGCGGAAGCAAGGGAGGGCAGAAACGGCAACGAAAACAAAGCCCCAAAGGTCTTAAATAATGAAAGGGAGGAAAGAAATATTTTATTGATTACAATCATAATAATTACACTCCATTCGTAACAACCACATTCTCTTAAAAAAGAAACAAAAATCAATTGATATGAATGTGTAGATTCTAAGTTCTAATTACTAGACATATTACAATATTTTAACCCCAATAATCTCCTATTTACAATAGGTTACAACACAAGTTAGGAATATTCTTAGAAAGCGAACTTTAAGTCTAATTCAACCTAACAAAACCGACTTGTAAAATAAGATTTGCATCCACTTATATACTATAATTTGACCTATATATCTAGCTAGCCAATATGGGATCTCTAACAAACATGAAAAACATTTTGGAGAGCTATTAAAGTTGAGAGAGAGGTGGAGAGATCCACTTCCAGCTATACCAGAGTTCCATAAACAATTCTGATTTCTTTTATTCCTTGTACGAAGACTATAGTTTTTGAGTAATTTGTCATGTGATTAGTTGCTCCTGAGTCCATAAGCCAAGCGTTGAGTTTTTTTAAGTGGAAAGGGTGATAATATAAGATAAAGACCTTTCTGGACCATGGAGCAAGAAGAGTTTATTGTCATTATATGAGAACATAGTCTCTACAAGTGCTCTAGTTGTTTCTTTTTGAATGGGTTTGTCACTGAAGTAGATTGAGACTCTTGAATCTCCTTGGAAAGCATGACCACCTCTAGAAACCGTGACCAACTATGTAGAAGATCCTGTCTGAACATTCTTAGAATCTCTTGAGGTTCTAGATGAGTTTACGAAAGCACTAGTCATTGTAATCTTCAATGGTTGAAAGAAGTCAAAGCCATAGCTACTATACCATGTCGAATTAGAGAAGTATTTTATTCTTCTCCATTATTCAGAATCATAGAACATAGGTATTTATGCAGAATTAAAATATCATATCTGCTAAAGTTATGGAAACAAACAAAAAGGCAGATCTCCTAAAAATCAGGAGAAAATAAAAAAAAATAAATAAATGCACCTGATTCTGAATGTATCTTATTAAAATAGAGAAATAGGTATAGGATTAATTCCCTTGTGTGAAAATACACATAAAGGGATGTTTATTTATAGATGATAAAAATAACAAAAATAGTAACAAAATAACAGATAACAAAGGCTAAACCCGTTATATTCAACATATCTGAATTGATTAATTTAGATAGATTTGTTTCCCTTAAATAGGATCCAATGAATCTGCATATTCATCGCTATAAAAAATGATACAATATATCGGGACAGATTCTTCTACCAGGTTCCACAGACAAAATACAATTTTGTAATTTTTAATAAAAACTTCACCTATAATAATGTTTAAAAGAGTGTTAGAGAATGTATTGCTAGTATTTCTCACAATAGAAAAATTTTAAAGTTGCCAATAGACGATACTACAAATAAAATCTAAAATAAAACAATAACCTCACCTGCAGGTAAAAAAAAGCATCAAATATAAGTCTCTTGCGGGCCAAATCAGCTTCACTTATGTCCTTTGGTTTGTGGATTCCAAAATATGCCTATATGGTTATCATTTAAAAAATTTAAATTTCAGTAAAAAATATGCAGACACAGTTGGGACAAAGTTTCAGAAAAATAGGAATGAATGAGCATTTTATATCTTTGGGAAAGAGACCATCCATATGAGCATTCCTCGAACGTCATCCAACCACATACACCACAACACAGCATAAACCACAAAAACTAGTAGACAGTTTAACATAGTTATTAGAGAATTTTATCTTAGATTCAGAAGTGAAGTTTAAACATATTGATATAAAATACTCAAGGCTTAATAACAACGTTAATCAGGGGCATCGTGAAAGTTAGAAGTCCTTCCTAGGTTCAGACAAGCATGCCTAATTCCAGAGACCTAGGTTGAGCATCATGGATTTTCAAACATCATAATTACAATTCCAAAGTCCAATCCTAGTTCCAAGTCCTAATTACCAAGTGAAATGCCTGGAATATAATTATACTAAAATTACAATTAAATTGTAAAAAATCATGACATCGTAAATGCACACAGCCACCAAGTACAAGCCACCCCGGCTCCTTTATTTGTGCAGTTATACTTCAAAAATCAAATTTGCAGCTCAAAATATAAAGTAAAACACATGCCCTTAATAAATGCACACATGTGAGAAGGGAATTATCAGAAACAGAGAAATATTGAAAGAAAAAAGACAAATATATCAAAGATTTAAAATACAGAGTACATAACTGGCCACTGCAAATTTATGTTCAAGAGTATATGTACTTCTTTCCTTAATGTTTCTATCCTTAAACTCAAATACTCAATAAATTTCAAATTCCCCTAATACCACAACACTTTTGCAATTCATCAGCAAGCAGCAGGCACTAGTGTTTATTGCAGACAAAAAGTCTATACTACCAACGTAGGGTGACAATACTTCATATGGCAGGTAGGCAAATAATTTCGTAAATAGAATAAAGAATTCTTAAAGTTAGAGATCCTTACATCATGAAGACTTAGTAGTCCAAATTGTTCTCTGATATCTTTAGGAATTGGATCTACATGGACAGGCAAGGCTTGTAAAGCTCTGAAGAAGATAAAAGAGTTACAAATTAGTATAACGCATTTTGTTTCCTTTGTTTAGATGAGGATTGTTACAACCCATACTTATACAGAAAATTGGAACTCAAAATAGAAATAGAAACAAATGCACATGTCATATTTCCAGATAGAGAAAAGCTTTGGATGACATAGTTTCCATACTTAGAGATAAGAATTTGAGATCATACCAAATCACAAGTCATGTTGTTAAAGTATCTTGATCTATCATACCGAGCAATGGATAATAAGACATGTAAATTATGAAAGAAGGCTTAAGGTATTGTTTTAGATAGAAAGGTGCCCCCATCATGGTTATTAAACTCTAGAATCAACTCGTAGACTCAGACAAGTTCACGAGTCTATTTGTTGGTTGTGGATCAACTCGCAAGTAAACTTGCTTCTGAGGTAGACTCGAGCACAGTCGGTCAAACTCAAGTAGACTTGCAAGTTCGTATCAAAGTCCACAAGTCCACGGGAGACGAAAAAACTAACAAAACAACACTATGTTTCATTTTTTTGTGGAAGATCATTGGTTTGGGGACTATGTTCCATTCTCCAGGTGGCAGCATCTATGATTTTGCTTTCACATTAGGATGGAACTGCATTAAAGCCTTTGCATTGCAGCTATACTGAGTACAGCTCTACGACTTGGCCACTGCATTTTTCTCCTCTGCGAAGAGGTTGATTTGGGTAAACTCTCCATTCTCCCTTTTTGTTTCTGAAATGCTACTAGCAACCACTTTGGCAAAGAGAGAGATTGGGTATAAGACTTTTCTGAAAGAAGATTGTAGATAGGTGCCAGCCGATGGGAGAAAGAAGAAAAAAAAAACACTAGGACTTCTTACCTTTTTGGGTCAGACTTTACAGTGGGTAATGGACCTGCACCTTAGATTAGCCACTGTCCAACCCAAACAAAAATAATAAATCATTCTTATAAATACTATTTTGCAGTAGAGGTATTTTTAATGATTAATTATACATAATTTTGTATAGATAAATGTATGACAAATACTATAATAAAATATAAGAATAAAGAAACAGGGTATATATGTGTATATATATAATATACACAAATAAAAATGTAATAATTAAATTACACTGTTGTAATAATAAATAAAAAGAATATAAAATATTATTAAATAATATATATATATATTAAATGATACGTGGCAGAGATATAATTTAATTATGTTAGAGATATAATTTTGATTTGATTATATTAAATAGGGAGATATGAAATAATTTGATAAGGAAATATCTTACCAAAGTTCTCATTACTAGACATTGATTTTGTTCCTTATTATTGTACCTTGTCGTTATTATAAATAAGAATACTCATGTGTCTACACAACACATGTATTTCTTTTCAAATTGTGTCTCCTCTTGACATGGTACCCAAGTTGTATCGTCGTTCGAGACCTGTTTTGTCATTAATCCTTCAACAATATGTAATAATATATATAGAGAAAGAGAGATAGGAGAGCTAAGTTACTCGAAGAATAACTTTAAAGACTTATTCTACATTCTTAATTATTTTCTTTTAAAAGCCTTGAATTGGTTTGTTCTTTACAATTATTTTTACAATGAAGTAGACTCTTGAATTCTCGTGTGTCCATGTAGACTCTCCAATGTGATAACCTAGCCCTCATAATCTACAAGGAAAAACTTACAGTACAGCAAGACCACTGATGATGCCAACATAGTGAAAGTCTATAAAGTCACAACTAAGAATGGAACAAAATTGGGATTTATAAATTATCTTATAATAGGATTGTTTAGGATAATTATCACGACAAACTCAATCCAAAGCAAACGTTGTCGTGCTAATAGGATACAATAATAGGTTCCTATCGCATACCTCCATTATTCTCTAATGCCATGAAGAGAGCATCATCACCACTATAGTAGTAATCAGATCCTTTATCTACCTTGTGAACTTTATTGCTGCACATGATTGCAGATCATGAGTTGAAATATGACAACTTCCCCTTGGTACTCAAAGTCTGCTTTGGATTTGTCAGAATCCCACTGTACATGTTATTTCCTTTTATAGTTAGAATCAAAATCCCATAATTAGGAGATTTGATTAGCTGTATCTTTATGTATTTATGAATAGGAATCATTGACACTTAATTATAGGAATTGATAGGGGTTACAATGATGAGCATTTATTTAGGAGTTTCCTTTTCTAGATTACCTTGTATTCTATTTAAGAGCACATGCTCTTCTATCAATAATAAGAGAAAGAGAGGAAAAATCATCTTTTGACAGGATTGAGTTTGAGTCAAAATTCAGAAATTTATTCTCACCTCCTTCATTGGTCACTCTCCCTTCATTGTCCTCCTCCTTGCAAAGAGCTTAGTCTAGCGGTTTTGAATCTTCTGATGGTCAGTACAAAAAGTATGATCATATCTTTGGAAGACTATTTGATGGCTTTTGGTGGCAGTCTCTTGACTGGACAACTTGACATACCAGGTTTTGTGGCCACAGCAAACTAGTGGTCGCATTTGTTCACCCATTATGCCCACCCTCAACACTTGTTCCTCAGTGACGAACGAAATTTGATTTACCTGCTATGATTAAACATGTGCATTTTCAACTACAATCTTTTCCATTTCTCTCTCATTACAATTCCCTGTTTCTATAATTTGCAGCCAGGCATAATTGTTCTTTGAAATTTCAGTTGGTGACAGGAAGCAATCCTTTTTGAGTCCTCTGATGCCACTACTTCTGATTTTAATTTGTTTCTGCTTCCAGAATATCAGTGGACCCAACATCTTTAAAGACTTTCTCTTACCCTCTATTTCACGCTCCCAAAATTCTACTCCATCTTTTAAGACTTCTGCAACTCTTTTTCTTGTTAGAAACACAAGATGACACCATCTTTATAGCTTACAATATTTCAGAATAAGCTAGATGATCTCTAAGGATTTATTCTTCTTTATATGTTATGATTTGTTTCTTTATTTAATTAGGACATTTGTAATGCATATCTTATTAGAATCACATTTAGAATCTGATTTACAGGCATATCATGTCTATAGCAAAAAAATATCCTATTAGTCATTGTATTTATTGTAATCAGCCCACATTAAACGAATTCTGATGTGTAGTGCACACACGTGGTTTCAATATTTCTTCCATATATTTCTCTGTTTCAACAATGAAGATATAGCATATTCAAACTATATCTTGAAACATTAAAAATAGTATAAATAATCTTGGTAGAAATATTTCTATACGTGAACAACTAAAAAATTAAGCACTAACTAAGTGACCCATGCTAAAATCCTTATCATGTTGAGTAACTATCATTCGTAAACAAGAAACATTTTTTTATAATAATTATAAACAAGATTCTGACTAATAAGAATTTGGAAGCCACAAACCTTGCAATTGTGTCCCTAAGAAAATTTGGGTTCAAACCCCCTTTTGAAGGATAGATAGGATATGGCCTCTCTTTAGCAAAAAAGGACAAATCTTTTCCATCTTCAAGCACATCAATATTATATTCTCTCATTTCATAGTGATCTTTAGCACGCATAGTCCTGACCTATTTAAAAAAACAATAATCATGTGCAATCTTAAGAAATTCCAAAATCAAATTAGAACAGAATATTCATGTATCTTATACAAGTGAAGGAATAAGGTTTTATCTTCGTGCAAGTATGCAAATAATTGAGACAAAAGCAAAGTGTATTCAATCATATTAATATAATACGAAGTTAAAAAACTAAGACAGGTTAGAATATATATCTACACACACACACATATATGTTGAACATCTTAGCACGAGAATGATGCATAATAATTAAGGTTATATAGCAATAATAATTTATAGGGATCTTATCTTATTAGAACCTTACCTTATTCTAGAGAATTCCATTTTATCTTCAATAAGTTATTTATTCTCGTATAAAGAGGACTTGATGTTTTGTCTTTCATAACAAATCATGATGCACTAAGCCTATTTAATATCCCATTATTTTATGTCTAAAAACTATCTTTTCTTTTATCGTTACTTAAACCATTACTAAATTCACCAAGATATTTGAGCATGACCTAGCTATGTAACCAATATAGGTCAGGGCCAAGGATTCCTCCCAGCTCCCATATCCACATTCCCAATGTTCCCCTATCCCTATCAGTATCACTACTCCCCACCTCAAGATAATTCTCCCCCTATCCCCATTTTCAGAATAATAATAATAACAATGAACAATTTCCAATTAATAAAACAGGCTGAAATATGTTTCTACTCCCTTAATTTTGGGATAAGTTTGTTTTGGTTCTTCAAATTAAAATTGATCCTTTTAACTCCTTTAGTTTGACAAAAGAATGTCGTATTGTAGTCCCTCTACCCAAAACCTTCCACCTAAACATTATCAGAACAAATACTTTAACAGGCATCAATGGAGAGGGTGCTGAGGGTAAATAAATAATGACAATTTGTTTTAAGATGAAATCTAATATTAATGGTTTGTTTGGGTAAACAACTTCACTAAGAAGTTTTTGCTTAAGTACTAATCATGTAAACACTTATGTATAATTTGTTTCTATAATCAAAGAGAAAATAGGGTTAAACTATTTTCATATAAGTTGTAAATTGCTTTTTATAAGTTATACAGGAGAGCTTGTTAAAATAAGCTAAAATAACATATTATGAGACAATAAATTATTTTCGTAAGTTCTCCCTAACAATTACACAAGTATTTATGCCACAAAATACATCCAAATACATGGTAAATAAGTTCTTTGAAACAGACCCCAAATAATAAAAGTTTCAAAGCTTCTATCTAAGCAAATTTTTTTATTTGGAGATGGTAGGCTTATTTCGCATAGTTCATACATTATCATCTTCTTCAACACCCTTATTAATGATAGCTGTAAGAAGTTGAGGAAATTACAATCCCTCCACATACTGAAAACTTGCAATAATAAGAAAACTAGTTGGCAAAGAGGCGGAGAATAAACTCACCTTGCCACTAACACATACTATGTCTCCCTCTTGATACTTTCCTGCAAGGCTTTGAAGAAAAGCTTTGAAGGTAAAACGTGAACCACGAAAAAACTTCTTCAGATGCAAATAAATTGTCTTCTCTTGCACATCAATAGCATCACTGGTCACATGTTCAAAACCACATTCACTTTCAGCAATTTGGCAGCCCACAACCACCTCAAGAAATGAAAATGAATAACTAGCTTTTACTCCCCTGCAAAGGAAAGACTAAAATTTATCAACTTGAAAACATTATAAATCACCACCTGTTTCTAAATATAATTTACACACGATAACAAGAACGTGAAGGACGCAAGACTCAGTGATGTCATGAGCCCCAATGCCTTACTGCCTCAAAAGCTTAAGTTGCTAGGTGAAGGCACACTACCAGCTTTATGCCATCCTTTACACACCCCTCACATAAATGCCATTTGGACTTGAAGAATAGACAATGTCCTAACCAATTTTTTGATAATATAATTTTTTGTTATTCAGAAGGAGAGCAAGGATTAAAATCTTGATCACTTGCTCAAGGAGGTTGACCTGATAACATGTCATGAACTAAGGTGCTAGGTAAAGGCTCTTGAAAGGTCCCATCTCTAACAGAAAAAAAAGTGAAAATAACGTTTTAAAAGTTTTAACATTTCAAAGCTGCAAAGTATGATTAAGAAACCGGTTTAACTAATTCACTATATGAAGATGCATAAGCCACTTAAGCAGAACAGGAATAGAGCAAGAAGAGGTGATTTAATGGCTCCCTAGCCTTATGCAGGTGTATATGCGATAGGTAACCATTTTAGAAATCATGATAAAACCATATGTTTTAATAGCATCAAATCAAAATCAAGACTTTCATGATCAAGTTGATATGGTTACTGCAGAAAGTTTTAGCCCTATGACAATATGCTAACTGCAATCATTGTTTAAGCAGGTAAAATGTGGGAAGATGGAACACATGGAATAGAAAATACTTTATATCAAGTCAAAAATCATCGCAAAGTCATCCACCATTTTCGACCTCTCAACCCAACACATTATAAGCATCTGCAAAGACATTAAAACAATTGGATAATGACAAAAGGGTGAGCATACATCAGCCACAACAATATTTAATTCAAGTGACAAATCAAGCACCAAGAGAACCCTATGCCAAGAGAAAACTATACAAATTATCATAAATCTGGTCAATGAATGAAATGGAGTCACCTTGAAGATAAGACTTTTCCAACAAAAATCAAATATTGCCCATCATCAATTTTAGCATGTCCATTCTTCACATCAGCGTATGATCGTGGAAAATGGAGCAGCAATTTCCGTAACTACATATAAAGAGAGGCATTAATGTGAATCCAAGCCAGCCTTTCAAAAAAGAAAATCCAAAGAACTACACATTATGCGAAATCCGCAGTTTCAAGAACTCACTGTGTGAAACCCACAGTTCTCCAGCTTCCGGTAGTGCCTCTTACTTAATCCAGGTATGCAATTTATAGACTTGTCAAGAAATAACTCACTCAGTGTAGGATTTGGCTGTGACTCCATCCCCACTTTCATTTGACAATCTTCCCTGATTATTTTATCTGAATTTTGTTCTTGTGTAGAAGGCATTAAATCAGGTAGCAAAGAAGAAGGAAAAGAATCATCTTTTCGTAATGTGGAAGATGCTACCGTAGAATGCTTGACATACAGAGAAGGCCATTCTTCAGAAAGTGCACTTTGCACCCACCTTGCCTCTGAAGAATCAGAAAAACAATTTTCAAAATGGTCTGTTGCTAAAGAGTTCATTGTTTCAGAACATGATGTAGTCCCATCGTACAAATCCACTCGAGGAGCACTACCCAAAGTAATTGATGGAAACCTCTCACATATCAAGGAGATGTCCACATCATCTAATGTATTTTTTGGACTCATTTCAGATTTCATTTCACCACTTCCATTACCAATTAGGTCAGAAAGGTTGTAATCCATAAGAGCAACTACCTGTAATTATAATTAGTTTCAATCAATGCTACATTCATATGGCAGCTATAAGCATTTATAAACAAATTATCAACATATCTTATCTAGTCAGACATTCAAAGCAGTAAACTACAAAATCGCGTCAAAAACAATCCTTAAATGTATTAAACGAACGAAGACTTCTTGAGGCACCTCAATATCAATCAATCATATAGCATCAAATTGAACTTGCATAAACCACATTTCAAAGGATAAAATGTATTATAGGTCCTTCAACCTTTGGTCAACATAGGTTTAATCCCTACCCTTTAGAAACTATGATTTTAGTCCTCGAATTTATGTATTTTATTTTTTGTAGTGTGTGAATTTCCTCCTTCAACCTAATATTCTAAGTTCATAAAGTGAGACAAAATTCAACAATTATAAAAAAACAAAAAATCATCATTTTAATAGTATAATAGAAGCTAAGACCAGTTTTAACCTAAGAAACAGAGAACTAAAACACATTCTACCCAAAATCCAATTACTGGAAACTCAACAAAATAAAAATAGTAAAGTCACTTCGAAATTTCATGAAACACTGCATATTGGATTATTCCTACTTTATTCCGCAACTTGGAACCGCTTCCGACACCTCGCACAAACTTCTTCTCTGCAAACTTATGCTTTAGACGGTAACACATTTTCCAAGGTAGAAAATTACAACACCTGCAACAACAAGGACACATGCCTCAACTTCGGTAACATAAGCCTTTGAAAGGTTAAAATGCAAAGAATAACGCGACGCACCTCATTCTTCTATTGAGGAAAGTGCCTTGAGCGACCACAATAGTTGCGATTTGCTTGCCACAAATACACTGAAAAGACGCAGGAACAGTGACTTTAGGAACAGGAAGTTCAAAGAAACGAAGTGTATAACGAAGCTAAATGAAAGAAATAAGAATGCGAAACCTAAAAATTACCATTGCGGTGTTGTCGGAGCCGTCGCGTCCAGCGTCGGAGGTGACCGGTGAGGAAGAAATTCAGAAACTAACACGGAACTGCAAGAAAAGCATTCTAGTGTCTGGATATTCTTCAGCTGTTGCGAAACTGAACGACGGGAAAACAAATATTAAAAATTGTTTTCAAAAGTTCTTTATTTAAAAAAATATAATATTCACATAAAATTAATATATTATTTATTAATTCAAATTTATATATATATATATGAGCGGGGTGCCTGTGTTAAAACAAATATTCTATTATCATAAAACCTTATCTCACAATACTTTTCTTAACAAAAAATTTTATTAGGTGAACTCTAAATCATAAAATTGATAATTTAGTTTCACAAAAGGTACGAATAAGGTTTATAAGAGATAGGTCGTCCATTTTATTTCTTCTCTTATGATTAATTTCTTTTGTGTTCTGGTTAGTTTACTTTTTTCATAATACATATTAATTTTTTATTCATAATTGATTCAAGTTTTAAATTCTAATTATATTGAATCAATGTCTTTAATTTTATGTCATAATTTAAAATTGATTTTAACGTGTTTTACTTAATTTTAATTTTTTAATCCTTTTAAATTATTTATAGTCTTCTGTAGTTCAATTATATAAACTTTTTATATAATTATTTTAAGTTCTAAAACATGAAAACTTAATTGAATTGTCTAGTTTTCTTCTTATTTTGAACTCTTGTTTTGCTTTTAGTTCTTAAATAAAGTTTCAAGTTGCTACGAACAAGTTTATGAAGAGTCTTTTATAATTTTTTAAGTTTTGTACTGTTTTAAGATATTTTAATCAAATAAAAAGTTTTCTTTTCAAAGAAAGTCAAAACTTAGTTTAAAAAGAGACAGATCATTCTAAGATCTCCAAAAATATTAATAGCAATGTATATAGATTACATCTCTTACCTAAGTATGAAGTCAATCCTAATGTTTAATATTTATGATCTATCTTTTTTTGTAAGGATTATTGATTATGAGGATGATCCGGATCTAATGACAAAAACTTTTCAAGAGGGAGAGTATGATGGAGGACCATCAATGAGATAATGCATTGGGTTCTTGATAAGGTCCATGATAATGAAGATAGAAGAAGAAGGAGCTTCAAAGAAGAATACTCCCCTACTTTGAAGTGTAGATTACTAAAGTACTATATGGTTGACCAAGGCACAACCAGATTATAATAATAGCTGGATATCTTTGTTATAGAATCATAACAGAATAACAAAATACAACAGAATGAGCCCAAACTCATTAAGCCCACTACTACGCCTATAAATACAGGCTCATTCACCTTAAGCAAGGTATTTCTAAACTCTTATTTATATCCCTGCACACTCTAACCCTAAACTGACTTAAGCATCGGAGTGCCTGTAGGACCCTCCTCCCGGGATGGTGAAATTTGGAGCGTTTGGAATGTCAAGAAAGGAGCAACATCAGGAACGATCAAAGAGCAATTCTAGAAGACATTGTTGTTGCTGGAGCTAACTGGTCTCTTGCAAGAACATTTTGGCGCCCACCGTGGGGCTGAGATTAGTCTAGTAACAATAGTGACAACTAGAAGCCAGTAGGCCATCCTGTGCTGCCGCCAGTATTCAACATTCAGGCGATAGTGTGTCGAAGTTGAGGTTTCTCCAAAGAGAACAACGCCTTTTCAACCGGATGCTGGTTCTATGGCATCTATATGAAAAGCACAATGGCAAAGGACTCATAATAGCTAAGTTTTCTTTAAATCTTCCTTCTATTATTTATTTTTCTAGTATTGACCATAGAAGATAAGGATTGGAATTGTGATATGTTTCGATTCAGCAGACGTAAGGATTTAATTTTAAT
>Ga0209489_102661_pt1 | contig 36014 bp, 24 predicted proteins | sample SiratrowhiteBW_FD_187527 | JGI IMG/M metagenome (GOLD analysis project Ga0209489, IMG submission 187527) | Root nodule microbial communities of legume samples collected from California, USA - Siratro white BW (SPAdes) (version 2) | ecosystem: Host-associated > Plants > Roots > Nodule | place... | reverse complement strand
TATATATATATATATATATATATGATCATAATTTTAAAATTATATATGTTTTTAATTTGAATCTTGTAGATGGAAAACATATTTGAGGGAATCTTTATTTAAAATGGTCAATTAAAATTCTGGATGGATTATTTATTAATCAAATTAATGGATAATTTACATTAATAACATGAAAAAAATTGATAAATGTTTTTCCCATATTATTAGTCCTCATAATCAACGAGACAACACTTTACCAACACCAAAATTAATAGAGGCACATTATTATTCTTGGATATATGAATGTAATGTCTACTATTCTACAATTTAGGATTGTCGAGAAGATTTCAATGGTGTTAGCCTCAATGCCTACCCCACTCTCTTACCCCATCTAACATGTTTTTTCTTTCAGCCTACCTTACTAATCTTACCAGTCTTTCTGGCACTATCAAGAATAAGAATGATGCTAATGGGTGATCATGTCTTAAACCTTTTGTTGGTTTGAATTTCTCAATTGGACTCTCATTGACCACCCTTTTATCCATATGACCCATGTAGGGCAAAAGCTCATCATATAATAGAGAAAATTTCCACGTAACAAAATTATAGGTCTTCTTATTATCAACTTTCACAATAACAACTTTTTCTCTCTCTTGACTTCGTCAACTACTCATTGGAAACAATAACACTATATAAGGGGCCTGTGTCCTCTACAAAGGTTGATTTCCTTTGATGAATGATCTTGTGTATAACTTTTTCAACCTATGTGCTAAAGCTTAGTTTTATTCTTGTATACACTATTTACTAGTGATATAGGCTTATAGTTATCTGGCCCTTAGAGATTATGTATATGAAGGATAGGTACTATAAAATATGTGTTACTACCCCTTGAGAAATTTTTTTCTTGTTTTGAAGACTTACTTGGTAACATGACATTGTCTTCAATTGTAAGGGATAGGAGGTCTATATTACCCAACCTTATATTTACATTTAGAGATTCACTCAACCTGTTTTTGTAGAAACTCCTTAACCTCTTCTTCTTACAATGTCTTCACACCAGGCTCCCCAAATTTTGACTCCTTTTATAATGCTTTAGTCTCTTCCATTTTATTGTTAAATGAAAAAACCTTGTGTTCAAATCTTAAAAAAAATCAATTTATATCATTATCTTGAAGTCACATTGCTTAGGTCATAAATATATTTCTAATTAATATTCCTTATATACTGAGCAAATGCTAACTTCATATTTATTAGTATACCATTGTTCTATATCAGTTATAACCTATGGTAACTTCATTAATATAAGCTTTAATTTTCATCTTATTGGTTTCTCTTTTACATTTCAATTCAACTTAATCAAGTTTACCTGCTACCACACCTCATTCATTTTTTTCCCATTTATTATGCATAGAAAAAGTTTTGCGAAATTGATATTATTGTGTTAAGCTTTTATCTGTTTTAAAAATAAATCTCTTGCTTTTGAAAGAAAGTTATTAATGTTAATACATTATAGTTTCTTGTGGCATTGTCATAGGTCACAATGATTTTGTATGAGGTTCTAAGATTATACCCACCAATTACTGGTATTACAAGAGTCGTAAGGAAGAAAACTAAGGTTGGAAACATGACTTTACCAGCCGGAGCACTAGCTACTATTCCAACTGTGTTGGTACATCATGATTTTGAATTATGGGGCAGTGATGCAAAAGAGTTCAAACCAGAAAGATTCTCTGAAGGAATCTTAAAAGCAACAAATGGTCAAGTTTCATTTATCCCATTTGGATGGGGTCCTCGAATATGCATTGGCCAAAACTTTGCTTTGCTTGAAGCAAAAATGGCTTTATCTCTGATTCTTCAAAACTTCAAGTTTGAGCTATCCTCCTCATATGTTCATGCTCCAATTACAGTCATAACTGCTCAACCTCAATTCGGCACGCATATTATGTTACAAAAGTTATAGTTTGTTTGCCTAAGAAAAAGGTTTTTAATACTTTTCTATCTATGATGTGTGGCTTGAAGCTAAAACTTTATCTTGGAAAACTGACTTGCAGGAAACAATATCTTGTTGTAGAATTCTATAAAAGAGTTCTTCATATATTTGTCTTTATTGTATATTTTATTACAAACTCTGTTTTTCCATAATTATATTAAACTTCAAATATTTTAAATTTTATTTTTGGGGTAAAACTTTTTGTATATACAATATCAATAATAATTTGAACACATCAAGACTTAAAAGAACTAGATATAAGTTTCGTTTATTTCTTCAAATTGTGATGTTAAGACTTCTAGAGAAAAGAAATAAAATAAGGTTCTTTGATCAAATTGAGAAAAGTTTGCTCTACAACAACATCATTACAGAAAAATAAGGTTTAATCAATTCATTATTCATGTCCAAAACAAAAATTCTTATTATAAGTTGTGCATGGAGATTAGGGGCAACCATAAAATAAGTTCTTTTTTTGTCAAAGTGAGTATTTTCATAAGGTTTTGAACCATTTGGTTGGACCGGGGTCAAAGTTAATTGTTACTCCTATCTCATTGTTCATTTGTGTCTAGTACTATTAGAGTTCAATACTCATTAAGTATTATTATTCTTATTATGATTATGATTAATAATAATAATAATAATAATAATAATAATAATAATAATAATAATAAGAATAATAATAATAAGAATAATAATAATGAGTATATAAGCGCACAAAGTTAATATTGGTTTAGTGGTTGTAACCTATGTATGTATGTATGTATGTTCCCCTTTTCTCTTTGCCTTCTCTTTAAAACTCCTGCTTCCATCCTTCATTAGATCATCGATCAGAATCCACCACTGGACTCGTGACAGAAATCTGAGCAACACTAACCGATCAAAAACTCCATTAGTTATCCTTTTTCTCCTCTAAGTCAGTTTCAAATATGTTCTATAGGTCTTTGGATAGTTGTTTCATATGCCTTCAGAAACTTCAAGAGGAGTCTTTGTTGGTTCCACATCCTTGTAGTGCAGTCTAATTATTGAATAGATATTGTGTTGCAGTTAAGAGTGCTCATACTTTTAGGTTTTTGGATCTCTTTTGGAAGAGTATTTGCTCAGATCAAGTAAGAGAAGTTAACTTAGGTCTTCCTTTAGAATTCTAAGTTAGAAGACTGAAATTACTGGGGTTGTAGATTTAATTTTCATTAGAACATTGGTAGAATATGTTTGTGTGATGATTTTTGGTATAGAGACTTTATTTAGATATTCAAAGTCTGGAATGTTGAAGGATGATGAAATTGTGCTTAACTAGTTATCAAGATGAGTTGATAAGTGTATTATAGTTGTTGTTTTGCCTTTAGTAGGAATGCTTGATTATGTGACTTTGAGAGTTGATTGCTTTTTATGAATGTAAACTTGTTCCTCTGAATTTGGTTTAGAAATGGACATTGAATCAATTTGAATGATAATGTAACTTTAAATTGATGAACATTTTGAAAATCAGTATAGGAACTAAGTGAGATGATTTTAGTAGGTGTTGTCCATGATTAGTTTTGCGATAGAGTCTTGGATTTTCATGTTCCATTTTGCTGAGAGTTACCATATTGAATTATTTTGATGTACAGTTGATTTAAAAAGCATGTGAACAAGTTAGGATGCCAAATTTCATTTCATGGATTATTTTGGAGAAAATTTCATTATTGATGAAAATGTATGACTAATTGATATTTAGAATTGTAATTAAATTTGAAATCGATTTGAAACTATAAATGTATTTGGTTTTTCTGCATATTTCGCTCAAGCGAGGGTATTCTTGCTCAAGCAAAACTACAACTGGAACTGGATTGCTCTCTGTTTGACTTTTGCTCAAGCGAGATGGATTTTTTTATGTTTTCTGTTTTGATTGTTTGATTATTTTGTAATACAATTTATGGATTCAATAAAATAGATTGATTTATAATTTGAATTGAAAGTATTAATGATTTAGTAATTCTTGAGATTGAGATTGAAAAGTCAATGAACGAATGAGTAGATATGTATGCATATGATATGATATTGAAAATACCTATGTCTAAGTCAATTAAGATGTGCATTGTCTAAGGATTAGTTCAATAATAATAATTATTATATTATAATTATGATGTGTAGAGTATTTATTTTATGGTTTTTATTTATAGTTTTATTATTTTTATTATCCATTATTAAAAATAGTTATTAGTATAATAATAATGTAGAATATGAATAGCTTAATAGAATCTATAACCATCATACTAAAACAGTTTTTATGTCATATTACAATAATTATTATTATTATTATTATTATTATTATTAGTATTAGTATTACTATTATTATTTCTTATGAATTTATTATTATTATTATTATTATTATTATTATAATTCTTATTATTATTACTATTATTATTATTTTATTATTAGTATTATTATTGTTATTATTATTATTAGTATTATTATTTTATTATTAGTAGTATTATTATCATTATGAGAGTAATTATTATATTTATTATTATAATAATATTATTATTATTGTAATTATTATTATTATTATTATCACTGTGGTTATTATTATTATTATTATTATTCTAATTATTAATAAATTGTTATTATTATTATTTATAACTATGCGAGCGACTTATAGATGGATTAATTTATTGGTAAATTTATTGATAGATTTCAAATGGATAATTTTTCGGTAATTTTGTCTGTCGATAAATCCATCAGTAATTATCGGCAGATTAAATCTGTCAGTAAATTTACCATAAAAAGATCATCAGTAAGATTTTACAGACGAAATTTTATTTGACGGTAATAACAATTTTTCTTGTAGTGAGAATACACACAGATTTATACTGGTTCACCCTATAACCAAAACTACGTCCAATCTCCTTAAGTAAACTTCTTAAGAGATTTCACTAAATGAGTTTTAACATCTCTCCAGGAATCAAGTATTATTACACCTCTTCATGTACAAGTTTTAACACCTCTCTAGGAATGAGAATTCTACACCTCTAGATGTAATAAGTAGTTTACACCTCTTCAGGTAACAAGTGTTCAAACCTCTTCAGGCAACAAGTATTCAAATTTCTCTAGGCAACAAGTATTCAAACCTCTCCAAACTAAACCAGTCCTAATCTCCCATTAAGATCAAGACCTCTCAACAATAAGAAAAACTCTCTTAAAGATATAGAACAATCAAAGCTCACATGGTATAATTCACAATGTGAAGGATTTACAAGCACTCAACCCTTTTCCTAATTTGCTCTCAACAACAAGATATAACAATGAATTCACTCAGAATATTTTTCTTATAGTATGTTAATTTCTTCGTGTGTTCCTCATCAATCTCTTACTTTTCTTCATCTTCCATGGTCTTTATATAATCTTTGAGATGATGACCTTTGAAGCCTCTTATTAATTATTGAATTTTCTACACTGGTGAATATCTTCTATTTTAATGCATATTAAGTGTCTTCAATTCATTTTGAAAACTTTCCATTTATGCAACAATATAGAACATTGAGACTTGATGTATTAAAACTTTAATCATAAGTCTGGTTCTTCTCCTTGTCTTTTCTTCTCTTTGACACAACATGTAAGGAAATTCTTGTTTTGATGTAATCTTCACATTATTATCACATAATTAAGTCCTTCAATTCTTTCCTTCCTTCTAGCAAATAAGAGCGTTGGACTTTATTCTTTGACTTTTTATTTGAGTCATTTGTGTGACGCTTTTACTGTAGCTTGTCTTCGTCGCCAGTCTTCTTTAATTTGTTTTTCCACAATTTTGTTTCAGATTATCTCTACAACTTTTAAAAAGCTTGAATAGGAATTATTTTCCATGTTGTATCATGTGTCTCTTCCAATGCTTTAATCCACTATGGAATCATTTAAGTGTGATTGACAATTTGTGATTTTCATTTAAGAACATGAGTCAATCAAATAATCATTTAGATAATATAATCTCTTAAATAATAAAATCTTTCTATTTCAATGATTAATATAATTTTCAAACTTTCTAAATGTATCTAAATTTTAAATGTTAAGGCAAAGGCAAATCAGCCTTAAATGAAATTATATAAAAAATGTTTTGAATCTTATTTAATATTAATAAGCACGATAGATTCTACTTAGAAAATAAAATTATTTTAATAGTTTAAAAACATGTTTAGCAATTATTTTACCCATATAAGAGAATAATAATTAGTTATAAACTTTAAAAACTCCCTAATGTGAAGACGTTGGTCGCTTCATCTGACGTGCTCTTAATATTTGATTTGTCTGATTCAGGATTGACTAGCTCATCTGACACTCTTAAGTATCGTCTGGTGCTTCTAACATGAGCAAGTGCTATGGATTAGTTTTGACGTAATCTTGCACTAGTGCATCATATATTCTTTTTTTATGTTGAAGATATCATTCAATTTGTTCATTTAGAGTATCGTCCAGTCTTAATAAATCTTTTGATTTCTCTTAGCTGGATGAGTGCGTCTACCAATTCTTCCATGAGTTATAAGATCATTATTCATGCAACACATTATTTCTTGCAATGCTTCTCATTGGAATGTCTTGACGAAAAGAACATCAGATATCAAATTAGAATGTGTGTCTGATCCATGTAAATTGATGTTATCAGTTTGTCTTATGGTCTTGACTCTTCATCTAATGCATCATCTTATGCTTAAGAGTTTGTTAGATCTTTTACGTGTCTTACAATATTTGTTATCATAAAAAATATCACATAAGGGATTATGTTATATCATCAAGTGACTTAACAAAGTAAAGTTTGGTTTCTAAGAAGTGGGAGGATATGTTGGATAAGGAGGCTTCCAACTTGGACTCTGATGCTTCTAAAGTTTCCAAAAAACATTGGATTAGCTTCTTGAGGTTCTGTTGAGGTTAAGCTTGATGTCATCACTACTGCAAGTTCATGCACTTTTGGGCTGCAACTGGATGTCGAGAATGTGCAGACTTCTCAAGCTCTTTCTAAGTTTGAGGAGGAGTGTAGGTTGGTTTTCAAGTACCAGGAAACTCGGGTGAAGCAGGGTTCCCTAGTGATTTGGATGAGTTGGACGGGTGTATTCAAATTTCTAGAAAACTTGGGAGACTGAGGAAGGGTGCATCCAAGGTTGTTAAAAAACCTGTTAGAGTGAGTACTAGAAAAGAAGAAATGATAGAGGGCTTTTTGCTCTTCAACTTTGGGTTTCTTTCTTTTGTTGTTTTGTTTTTTAACATAAGGGATAAACCTCCTTTTTTATTGGTTTCCTTTAGTTATGCTCTTTTGCTTTTTCATACTACCCTTATAGGTTGGTTTGGTGATTTGTTTTGTTTTTTTCTTTCTACAGATTTGGTCTAATCCTCGTGGTCTTGTTTTCTTTTTCATTACTATTTAATTTGGTTGATAAGATAACTATGTATGTCCAAGATAGAAAAATAAAATTTTATTCTTATGACTCAGAGTCTTGTTTTTATATGTTATGTTTGACTTATAAGATTCAGATTTTAATCTTACAACCTAGTGTATGACTCTTGCAATGAAGATATTCCTTTATTAATATGTGTTAGATAGTTTTAGAGCTTCCACAACTTCATTCCTCATCAAGTTAATTACAATGCTAAAGCATCTTTTGTTTGCCTTTTAAGGATGTATTGATTAGGAACAAGGTTAACATCATTACCTCAAATACCTTTAATGGATGAAAACAAAGTATTCTAATCATGGTAATCAAACTCGCAAGTTAACTCGCTAACTCGTCCGATTTTGAGAGTCTACTCACCCTCACTGAGTTGGCTCGGAAGCAAACCCGTTTTTGAAGTAGACTCGGTAGACTCGTTTTCAAACCCGATTAACTCGGTCAAACTCGCGAGTTGACAAGCGAGTGACGTAAAAAAGTTCAAAACGACTGTTACTCGAGTCGTTTTTGATCGTTTAGGGTTAAAATAGCAACTCACCCGCATTTAATTAGGTTTTCTCATTTTCCTCTGTTCTCACTGTTCACTGTCGTCGAACGTCGCCATGCCGCGTATCCCACTCGCCGTCGAACGTCGCTGTTCCGCGCATCCCGCTCGCCCTCGCGTCGCGCCTCTTGCTCGCGAACCCCGTCGTGCCTCCTGCTCGTGTCGCACCTCGGCTCGCCATCGTCGCTCGTCCTCGCGCCGTTCGCCGTCGTCGCTAGCCCTCGCCCGTTGCACTAGGTGTTGCAACGGAAAGTCTTGCACTGTTCATGACTCGTGTGAGGTGAGAGTTTGGTTCTTATATTTTAAATTTTGAACAGTAGTCGTATGTGAGTGCTTTTAATCTTATTTTGAATTTTGAAAACACTGTATGAGTGATTTTAATTTGTAAATTTTAGTTATAATTTGTTGCAGTATCTACAAATTTTTATAATGTCTGGGAGTGGCTCAAATATTGTTGATATATCAACCCCTCGTCTACCTAGAAGTAAAAATTCTGCAGGGAATAGAATAGATATTGGATGGAAGTATGAGACTGATGTTTTAGGAAATGGAAAAAAAGTAAAATGTAACTACTGCTCAAAGATCAATAATGGAGGCATTTTTAGATTTAAACATCATCTTGCTGGAACTAGATACGATTCTGAATCTTGCCTTTCAGTGCCTGAAGAAATTAAGGCTTTAATGATGAAAGTTGTTTTTGATGCTAAGGATGTCTCAACCAAGAAAAGAAGATTGACTAATCTTGAAGAGATTGATGCTGATGATGAGAGTGGACAAAGATTTAGTAGCAGCAAGAATATCTTTATAAATAAATCTACTGGTGAGGGTGTTCAAGCTACTCTGAATCAACTTTATAAGAAAGGTGATGAAGAAAAAGTTGATGCTCAAGTTGTTGAATTCTTTTACACAAGTGCATTCCGTTCAATGTGATTAAGAATCTAGCTTTTATAAAAATGTGTGACATGATTGCAAGATATGGTGTTGGCTATAAACCTCCATCATATCATGATATTAGAGAGAAACTTCTAAAACAAGCAGTGGAGAAAACAAATATAGCCCTTGAAGAGTACAAAGAGGAGTGGAAAAAGGACTGGTTGTACAATTATGTTTGATGGGTGGACAAATAAAAAAAGGCATTCCATTTGTAATTTTTTGGTGAACAGTCCTAAAGGACTGTGTTTCTCTATTCATTAGATACCTCCGACATTTCAAAAACTGCTGATAAGGTATTTAAAATGTTAGATGATGTTGTAGAGTTTGTTGGAGAAGAGAATGTAGTGCAGGTAGTTACTGACAATGCTGCAAATTTCAAGGCAGCTGGAGACTTGTTGATGCATAAAAGAGAGTGTTTATATTGGACTCCATGTGTTGCTCACTGTATTGATCTAATCTCTGAAGATTTTGAAAAGCATCTAAAGGTTCATGAAATAACCATAAAAAAAGGAAAAAATATCACTACCTACATTTATGGTAGAACACAATTAATTAGCATTTTGAAGAAGTTCACAAGGGGAAGGGACTTGATAAGGCCAGGAGTGACTAGATTTGCCACAACTTACTTGACTCTAGCTTGTCTTCATGAACTAAAAGCATCATTGATGAACATGTTTAGTTCTGAAGAGTGGCAAACAAGCAAGTTTGGAACATCACAGAGAAAGGTTCAAAATATGGTATTAGATAGTCGATTTTGGAAGAATGTAAGTACATGCTTAAAAGTTGTTGCTCCTCTTATGGTGGTCCTTCGATTGGTTGATTCAGATACAAGACCCGCAATGGGATTCATATATGAGGAGATGGATTGTGCAAAAGAGAAGATTAAAAGCAACTTTAATAATATTAAGAAAAGGTAATATTTCTAAACTTTTATCATTTGAAATTTAGTTACTTATTTATTTGTATAACTATTTTTCTAATATAACATAATTTGGTACTTTACTTTTATAGTTATGAACCTGTTTGGAAAATCATTGATCAGAGGTGGAATAATGAACTTCATAGGCCTTTGCATTCAACCGCCTATTACCTAAACCCCCAGTTGCACTATGAACCAAATTTTAGAAATGATGATGCTGAGGTGAAAGAGGGGTTACACACATGCATGCAAAGATTAGTTAGTGATCTTGCAGAAAGAAAAAAAAAGATCAATTTGTAACTTGTTGACTTTCACTTTGCTAGAGGACTTTTTTCTATGGAAGATGCAAATGAATGTAGGAAAGCTATGCTCCCTGGAGAATGGTGGGAGATGTTTGAGGATAGAACTCCAGAATTAAAGAAGTTTGTTATTTGAGTTTTGAGTTTGACATGTAGCTCTTCAGGGTGTAAGCGTAATTGGAGCTCATTTGAAATGGTAATTCAAGTTCATGAAGTTTATTCAAGGTTTTTATTTTTGTTTCTTTGATTTCTATTTTACTAAAATTTCATATTTGTTTATAGGTTCATACAAAAAGAAGAAACCGTTTGCACCAAAAAAAGATGAATGACTTGGTTTATGTCATGTATAACTTGAAGTTAAAAAATAGGCAAATTAGAAAAATTGTTGATCTCCCATTTGATGATATTCAGTCTCATGATGAATGGATAACTGAAGAAGGAGATAATGTTGATGTTGAACAAACTCAAGTTAAAGGTGATGGTGAAAATGATGACTTGGCTGGAACAAGTATGAATGATCCAACTACTCTAGATGGACATGCACCAGATGGACATGCACCGGATGGACATGCACTGGATAGACATGCACCGGATGGACATGCACCTAATCTTGATAATATAGTTTTTCATGACAATGATAATGAATCATCTGGAGAAGAACTTGATGGTGATGAAGACGATGATGAAGAAGATGGTGGAGATGATTTCATTAGAAGATTAGATTATTAGATGGAGGAGATTAAACTTGATGACATTTATATTTTTTGGTTATTTAGTTATTATGTTATTGTTGGTACATTTTGAACTTAATTATTTTAATATTATGGAATTGCTATCATGAAAATTTGGCTTTTTTATTGAATTTGTTTAATGAAGTAGACTCTTACGAGTCTACGAGTCGGGTTTACGAGTTGAGTCTATTGACCCTCACGAGTCTACATAGACTCTCGAGTTTGATTACCTTGATTCTAATAGTCTAAAACTTTCTACTATTGCATAATATAGAGAATTGTGTATGATCAAATAACACTTTATGTTCTCTTTCCTCATCAACCGTTGATTACATACAAATGAAAGTTCAGATACATTTCTTTCCTTTGTGCAAACTTTTCAAATTAAGCCAAATTCGTAATGAAGTATATCAAAAATCATATATAATTGTGCAAGTTGCACCAACATTGGAGAATGTCCAAATTTTAACTTGAGAAACTTATGTTGAAAGTCGTATTCACATACTAGCTCATTATAACACTTCTCTTCAACGACTCTGCCAGGGTTTGAAGAATTGGATGACATTAACATCTGGTTTCTGCATGCCTTGAAATTTGCATTCAAGCTTTCACTAAGTTGAGTGTTTCACATTCACAAGGTCAATGCTTTCTTTTCATGTAACTCGTCGCCCACTTTTACTTGATAGCATACATCGATTTCACCAAATTATTTTCATTAAGATTAAAATTAGTAACCAACTTACTCCGAGATGACTCAAAAATGCACTTATTAAAGTCAGTTAGAAAAGGACTTCCTTTTTTACATCCAAAGTTGTCTTTTTCCATTCTGCATCAAGTATCATGCACATAACCCATGTTCACTTAATGGCATCACCTCAGTTAGTGCTCTAGCCATGGCTTGGTCTTGATTTGTGAACAACGTAGGAGTCCTTTTATTTCCATGTGGTTCAAGAAATGTGTAAAACAACCATTAATTAAGATTCAATTATTTCATAAAATAAAAAGAAACTTCAAAAATTATTGTGCCCCAATAATGGTTGAAGCCTAAACCCTAGCGATATACAAACTTGTCGGATCTAAACTAGTCATCTTTCGGTTTGCCATTGCTCTTTAACTCCAAAACCATTTTTTTTTACTACATTCACTCCAAAAATGCCATACTGCATCTACACTATCAAACAACGTAAACAGTCAAAGAGTATGTAGGAGAAAGAAGAGTTACAAGTCTTTGTATAATTATTTATTTTAAGAAAAAAATACCATTAAAAATAATATTGCCTCATGGTCCATGAAATGATAGGTGGAATGTTTATTTTCCCCAACAAAACAATGTTAACTGTTACAACCTGCCCACGTTTATAATCTTATAAAAAAGCACGACCTCAGCACTTCAATATGTTAGTACTATTTCCAAAGAAAGATTCTTGCAAAAAATGAATGCGTCACACGTCAAGAAAAATAATATGAAATAGCAAGTAACTTCTAGAACTAAGCTATCAATTAAGATCCACTTTTAGCCCATGGTATCAAACTATGACATTAAATTAACGCAAGTGTACTCAGAGAAAATCAAAAAGCGTTTACAGTGATATACTACGGGCTTCCTCGGTAGAGAAAAGATTAAAACTAATCTAAAGTTCTTCTTCCTTACAGTGTTAAACAACCTACAAGGAGTACTCAGTACACAGCAAAACTGCAGGTGTGGTAGGAGAATTGCTTCACCAACAGTAAATGCTAAGCAGAACTTAGAAACCAAAGAAGCCAAGCTCACTAGCTTTCTCCTTCTCAAATGTCTCGAAGTACTGATATATGATTGTTACGGCAAGCAATATTCCAGTTCCTGAACCGATTGCCCCCATGAAATCTGCCAACACAGTCAGGGCACCGATACAAATGCCTCCAAATGCTGCAGCAGTGGGAATGTATCGGTTCAGTTCTTTCTGCAGGTTTGACTCCCGATGTCCAGGCATTACCATTTGTTGCTCCTGTAAATTAAAAACCAAGATATTATGACAAAGGAAATTTAACAAGCATCAAAATAGATTCGGCTCACGAATTTTTACAAAGATCAATTTCCATATGATGTGACAGAGTGCTTGAATACCAGACTTACCAGCTTACAGAAAACATTATATTTTAGGTAGTGTATGGCCTAACTGCTTTGGGCTTCTCTTCTTAAAGTAGAGGATCCTCTAACTAGCTTTTATTGAAGCTCTACTTTTTTGCTCATGGTTATTAAAAAAGGAATACTACAAGAGGTTTCTCCATTTAGAAAGAGAAGCCCAAAGAAAAGTTGGGGCTAAATACTACATTAGACACAATATGTTAGCTCATATCCAATCCTGTGATTCAAATCTATTTTGCTTCAAATCTATTTTGCTTCAAGTGTTTTAAGAGTATATTTCCAGTCCTAATTCAATTGGGAAACAAGAATTCAAACATGCAGACACAACACAAAATAATGATGAGAAAACGGGCTCGTTGTTATATTGAAGAACTGAAGCTGCAAATACAAAACAAAATAATAAATTTACAAAAATGCATGTTAATCAGTACGTACCTTCAGCTGCTTTGCAACATCTCTAGCAGATGAACCAGAGACTTCAATCCAAGTTTTAGAGAACAAGGCACATGCTGACAGCATAAACACAAGGTAGAACAATGCATGGAAAGGATTTGCTGCCATGTCAGCTAAGCTGCAAAAAAGTGCCAAAATGGAAATTTAGCAACAAATAATAACAGTGGTAAAACTTAGTTGATTGAAATTTTAGATTATATCGGCATAACAAAGTAGAACAAATTTTACATTATAATAAACCATAAACCATACAGTGGGCCGCATTTCTCTTACCTGGAAGGTGCAGTGATGTAGTATGCAATACCACCAACAGGAACAGAATGACCACCTCCATATTCAGACTCCTTCCATTTGCCCAATAGATCAACAATGAAGTTTCCACTGTACTTTCTGTGTAGAAGCTGTACAAATACAATAAAATCTGGTTAAAACTGTACCGAAAAACTCCAGATGAAAATTTACCGTCCTTAAACTTCACTACCTGAGAAATGAAGTAGAGATTGGACACAAGGGCAGACTGAAGAATAATGGGCATATTGGAGGTATAAAACAGCTTGATTGGATATGAACCCTGCTGCCCACGGGCATTCTTTGATCGCACAGGCAACACCACACGGAAACCTTGGAAGTATATCACAATTAGGAAGATCAAGACAGTAGCAAGCAGATTTGTCACATTGGGAAGGTTTTGCCGGTAAAATGCTTCACGAAGGGCTCGAACCTTGTCCGTTCTTGTTATCAACAAATGGAATAGTGCTATGACAGCACCCTCAAATTCAGCTCCCCGTCCACTATTAATGGTGGTGGGACTAAATGCTTTCCATATGATGTTTTCACTGCAACATAATGAGAGAATTTTTATAAGTTTTCTGATAAAAGGCCATACTCTTCTACAGTTGTTATTACGAGACGCAAGATCAATGCTGGAAATAAAATTATAAACTATTTAAATTATTACTAATAATAAAAGATAATAAAATTTACCATATATTAGTAGCAATGAACAGAGAAATTCCAGATCCCAAACCATATCCTTTCTGAAGGAGCTCATCTAAACATATCACAATAATACCCGCAAAACAGAGCTGGATGATAATGAGGATTGCATTTCCCACTCCAAGTTGGCCCACACTACCATACATCCCAGAAAGAACATATGCAACTGCCTCACCAACAGCTATCAAGATGCCAAGTAGCTTCTGTGCACCATTTCTGGAATACGAAAAGAATTATGTCAATAGGAAACATTTATAACAGTGCAAAACCTCATAAAATATGTAAAAGCTCATAAGAACTGACAGCCATAAGACATAACCCAGTGCACAAGAGAGTAAACTGTATACGTTACTAAATGAATGAATGTATGAAAAAATGATAGTCACAAAAGCAACCAACTAAATCATAGATAATGTGAAAGGAAAAAATGTGAAAAATATGTGTCAAGAAAATAAATAAGTTACACGGAAAGATACTTACAAGAGAGCTCTATCCTCCCGCACATTGTTGTCCACTTCAATTATCTTTGACCCAGCCAAGAGTTGCATTACCAGTCCAGAAGTCACAATGGGGGTTATTCCTAGCTCCATAACAGTTCCACGGTTTGAAGCAAGGATAACACGCATCCAATAGAATGGGTCTGCTCCAGTTGTAGAGTGAATTCCATATAGAGGGAGCTGACTGCAAACAAGGAAAATGAACAGAGAGATCACAGTATATATGACCTTCTCTCTAAATGGCACTTTCCTGTCAGCAGTCTGAACTTCCGGAAGAAATGAGAGAAATGGTCTAACTAGGTGAAGCACTCTAAACCCACCTCCCATCTTGTCAGACTACACAAATTTGACCTGCACCATAAAGTTATAGGGCATAGATAAGATTGGAGACAAACAGAAATTGTACTTTAAAAGCACACCTCTGCATCCAAATGACAATTAATATAAAAAGGCAAAAGCCAAGTAATGCAATTTAAACTGCACCATAAAGTTATAGAACATAGATAAGAGGGGAGAAACAGAACTTGTACTTTAAGAGCACACCTCTGCATCCAAATGACAATTAATAAAAAGAAAAGACAAAGTCCAAGTAATGCAAAAGTACACATTTATGAAGTTATTTCAATTGCATTTACTAGGTGGAGTTTGGATGGAACAGGAACTGCAAAACTGCAAGAATTTCAGACGAAATCTGGTCCCCAAAACCTATGATGCATGGAGTAGTTCCTATATGTACAAGACTACTACCCAGGTTAATTGGATTGGATAAGAAAACCATTAAACACCAAAAAAATAGGCTTCTACTATTATTTTGATTATGAGCATTCAACTCATTCACGAATCAGTGACGATAAAAATTATATAAAAAAGGAAAAAGAAAAGGGATTCAGCTCTGTAGAAAACTGAAATAATGAAAGATTGTCATATCCAGAAATTAGTCATGCACCCCATGAATGAGCATAAGAAAGTTTTTATACATTATTAATTAACTAATACTAATTAAATTAGTCGCTTAAATGTTCAATGGAAATAGACAAAATCGGTGATACTGAAAAATTACAAAATTCAAAAAACCTAGCACATGCATTGACTAGAAGAGAGGAGACAACCTAGCATGTCATTGTGGTTTAGAAAAAAAAAAAAAAAAAAAAAAAAATTCAAGATGAGACATCAAACAAATCCTGCGCGCAACACTCGTTCAAACCAAAACAGACGTATACAAGGACAAACCCTAAAATAACAAAAATCGGAACAAATCGCACCCAAACACAAAACAAAAATTCATAAAACAATTAGCCTATGCAAAATGCAGATCGAACAGAGCCAGAATACCACACAGATCTGTTAATCTTAGAATTCGCGGAAGCGAATCAAAGAGAAAATATAGAGAGAAGATTTACCAGTTTATTGAAGATATTGAATTGACGGAGAACTTCAAAGAAAAATTTTAAATAAAAGAAAAAAGATTGGACTCTACGAAGTATGAAGAATGAAGCTTTGTGAATTCTCTAATAAGAGCAGAGGGGGTGCAGGTTTTGCGCAGGTAAGAGATTTACGTGGAGTAACTAATCATATTTCGACACGTGGATTAACTTCATGACATGGCAAGGTTGCCATATTTGACTATTTTGCTAACTTTAGCTGGGTCAAGTTTTTTCATACCAAGCCTTTTTTTTTTTTCTTTCGAATTTTGGGCTTTTAGAGAAAAAGAATATCTATCATACCATTCTTTTTTTCTATAAGTGGTTTCAATTAAAAATTGTTCACTACCAACTCGATATACTTTTTATAAGAAAATTTGGTGTGACTATTAATTATATTATTTTATTTTTATTCAATAAAAATAATTTTATTATTTGGTACAAATGTAAATAGGCAATTGTGATAAAAATATAAGTAAGTAACTGCACAACTTTTTTACCGAAGTAATCATCCAATCTCTTTCTTTAACTTAATCACCACAAACTTAAATAATTTAGAAGTTGATATGAATATTTAAAAATGTCAATTTTTTTATTTCTTCGTACAATCAATTTATAATCCTTCTAACATAATTATTACTTTTAAATTTTTTTTCTTAATTTTATTATTTTAGAGTAATACAAATTTATTACAAAATTTATATTTTCTATATGTATATAATTTTATTATATGAATTTTATAAAATTTATTACAAATTATTTATATAAATTTACAAAATTCATTATATAAATTAGGTGACTTCATGATTTTATAATTATATAGTTTATAATTTTATAATTATATATAACTTATAAATTTACATCACTTTGAGAATTTTAAAAAATTTATTATATAATTTAATTTATAGTTTTATATAAATTTGTCATTGTATATAATTTACATAGTTGGTATGCTTTTGTATAATCTATATAATTTTATATGACATTATAATTATAATTTATGTGATTTATTTAATTTTGTTACATAAATTACATAATATATACTTTTATATTAATTCATATAATTTTATTCACTTTTTTATACCATCATATAATTTTTTAATTTTAAATATTTATACAATTCACTAGTACAAAAAATGGATTCCACGATAGGGTAATGCGTTAGTTAACACAGAACTAACGTAAACAAAAACACGGTAGCATTCTTATAAATATTTGAAGAGATACTACGTCGGTTAACTCAAACCTAATGTAATATATCATATTCTACGTCGTTTACCACTCACAACTAGAAAAGACTAATAAAATAAAAATTCAAACTTTGTAATGGCATTGAAGATATTAGGTCTGTTGGAAGGTCTGAATCGACGTAGTATGTAGCCCATATTACATCAGTTGGGACTTTCCAACCGACGTAATATCCTCCTTGTGGCGCGTGAGTGAATTTTGGGGAAAATTGGGTAAAATTTGGCTAGATATTACGTCAGTTAGGAGCTCTTAATTGACGTAGTATGTCCCTCGAGTTAAAATTAGGGATTTTAACTCTTGGGCATCATTTTTCTCTTAGACTTCCTTCTCCTTCACTGAGTCTCGCTGCCTTCTCCTGTTACACATCGTGTGGTTCGTTTCGCGTGGTGCTGTTTTTTCTTCTCACTAGTTTTCATTTGCATTTCGCATGGTGTCGCTTTCTCTTCCTACTGATTTTCATTTGCATATTTGTGTTCACTGGTTTTGCTACGATTGATTTGGCTCCATTTTAAGCTTCTTCCGCATTTGTTTGGCGTGCGCAAGCTCCGTGGTTGTCTCGATTGAGTTTTTTCATTCTCGATTCTGTGCGTTTTCACTGTCACTCGCGCTCATTTGGTTGGTTCCTTCATTGCCTTTTCATCTACTTTCTTTAGCATTTTCAACATAGGTGACTTCCTAACTTTTTTACATTTCATGTTTTTAAGGATGCTATATACACATGATGGTTGAACCTTTGTCCGACGATGTGAATGCTTGGTTTGATACCCCTTGCCGCTTCTCTTTGCAAAAGATTAGCAATTTTGTAAAATTTATTAAAAATAGTTAGAAATTTATTTTTGACCCAAGTTTTTTATCAGGAACTTGATTTAGTGTATATTTAATGGTAAAGTTCTTACATTATATATATTTATCATAGATTTAGGGTTTCAGAAATTTATGATGAAAAAACTTTAAACGGTCATAACTTTAATAGAGAGCTCAAATTGAGACTCTCCAAAAATAAAAGTTCCTCGAAATGAGGTAACGAAGCCCCTAGCCAATCCCCGAAGGGGATTCGGCCCATAGAAATTCCAAAGTTCCATATTTTACTGTTACATTTTTTTCACCCATTTTTAGATTGTAGCCTTTTGTTTAACATATTTATACTTGCTAGAAAATTCTAAACTTTTTTGTAGTGTTTTCTTGTATCAGTTAGAGATTTATCAACACATTAAATTTTTTTTAAAAAAAAAACTTTTTACGTCGATTATAAGCTACAACCGATGTAATAGTTTACATCGGTTATAATCTACAACCGACGTAAAAAGTCCTTTATTATGTCAGTTTCAACTCTAACCGACGTATAGTATCCACATCTTATGTTGTAATTCAGTTATTTTAGTTGGGTATATGACGTCGGTTTCTATTTTGAACCAACTAATGGCGTATTTATTACATTGGTTGCATAACTGACGTTATATGTCCAATACTTTCTATGTTGCCTTTATCTACGTCGGTTTTTGAACCAACATAGAATGTCTTCTAGAACCGACATAGAAGACCATTTTTCTACTAGTGAGTTATATGCTTTATAAAGTTAGGTCTTTCTCTGTAAGGTTGCTAAGTCTGATAAAATTAGATTTGATTCGTTCTATCATGACTAGTCAGTTGAATGACTAGAAAGGTACCTAAACACGTAGTTGTTACTATATTTGGAGATGGAAAAATCAAGAATTACATGATCCTCATTATGTGAGACACTTTAAGCCATGGGAGGTAATTATAAGGGACAGAATTTAGACAAAGATAGCATGACAAAACTCAGCCCCTTTTATTAGGTAGAATAAGCAATATGTTTTAGTTAAATGAGAGGTTTCTATAGTAGGATTATATTGTCTAAATGCAACAATAAAATGAATTGTCAGGTTGGAATTATAAAGGATGAACAAGGAAACTAGGTGGTAGGTTATGCATAAAAAAAAGGTTGAACTTCAACTTTTGTGACATAATTATGAAAACTTTCCCTAGGAACATGCATGTTTAGCTAGAAAAAAAGGGGGAATTTAAGCTATAGAGGTCCAAGTTGGATCTCAAACTTTAGTGACCTACTTGTCCCAAATATTAAAACGAACTCTATTGTAGTTTGGCTAAAGTCATCCAAGACATAAGTTTGTAGTTTGACTAAAGTCATTCAAGATATAAAGAAAGTTAGAAGGTTAGATTCAAGCATATTTACAAAAAATCCAATCAATCAAAAGTAAGGAAAATGGAGGATTATTACATGATGTTAGACCAACATTCCTTTTTTTTCTACATCAATTATTTGTATCTAGTATCTTAGGAGATGTTGTTCTTATTAAAATAAAGTCCAACAAACCCTTGATTATTTTGTTTGGTGTTGTTTGACAACAAAATACAAACATAAATATATTTCATATGAAAGATGATAGTTTCTTCCAACAGATCATGAAAATTAAAGGACAATATAACACATTATGGTTTCTTACTCTGTCAAATAATTAAAGTCATAGTCAAACAATACACACATTCTTACACTAATCTTGTACTTCACAAAATTCTTTATAAGCTTGTTCTATATTGCAAGAAATGTTTTCATCTTCATGTTTATCAAGAAAATCTTGTAAATCTCCTGTCTACATCAAAGATCTCTTAAAGGACGAGCTAAAGCTATTTTACCCCACTAAGCATCTTGACATACGTAGAAAGGCCATTTGCCACCTACAGTCTTTTGCTTTACTCTAGTTTGGGTGAAAGCTCTTTGACCTAGGCATGATAAGTCATTTCAATTATCGAGATGTTGCTTAATGAAGAAATAAGCATTTAATGCTACATGGAAGGCTTTTGATGTATCTTTACGTCTTTGCGAGGACAAACACAAGCTTGGAGGTGGAGACCTGAGTTGAATTTTTTCAATAGGCAGAAAATTTTTTATAACACCTCTCTCCTTAACACTCTACATAAAGCATTCCTCTCTAGTTGAAGGATAATAAGAAGTGATTTAGAGTTGTCGACTGTCCATATTCTTAGTCAAAGCTTTTCATGCCCTAAGCTTGACAAGAACATTATTTTGTTCATTACCAAACTAGAAGAGTGTACAAACTTTGAATCCATCAAAAGACTTTAATTGTCTATCTAGTGGGAAAAATTTTGTGGTTATTTAGATCATCCTTTCTTTGAAAAATCCTTTAGCTAGGACTGGTTGTGTTCCAAAAAAAAATAAAAATACCCAAGTCTTAACTAGAAGTGATTGTGTTCCAAATAATACTCAAGGTTGTTAGCCAAGAGTGATTGAGTGTTCAAATAGTACTCAAGTTAGCCAAGAGTGATTGAGTGTTCAAATAATACTCAAGGTTGTTATCCAAGAGTGATTGAGTGTTCAAATAGTACTTAAGCTTATTTAAGTTGTATGTTATTAAATTTGTCGTACGAAAAAAGGATAGCTTTTAAGTGCTAAGTTTTATAGAAGTTTCTTAAATCGTCTATCACATTAAAAACTTGAGTCTGTATGCACCTTGTCAGATGCAACTTTGCAAAAATTTCAAAAACTTTTAATATACAATTTAATCCTCCCTTCTTATGTATTCGACCTATTTTTTACAATTCCAAAAGTATTTTTTGTAATAGGGTAATCTCTTTTCTAGACTTTACCCCACTGTATTACCAAAAAAATCTTGTTAAAATTCTTTTACTGTACAAAAAGGTAAAGACACAAGTATTTATTTTTGTTGGAACTGTGGTATATTTGATGAATCAAACGTTTCTCTTGAAGAACTTGAAGATTGAATTTGATCATGAAGACTTAGATGTGTTTCTAGGGTGTGTCGTGTTGATTAGGATCCTATATAAGTTTCTCTTCCTTGATTTGATCTTATAATTACAGTTAGAAAGCTATTCTAAAAATAAATTAGAGCTTGTCTTGGTGATAGGATGTTTGAATTGATTGAAAAATCTTTTTAATTTGTAAAACTATTCTTATTTGGATATGTAATGACTGCAAAAAAGCATTTTAATCTATTATATTATCATTTTAATCATCTATAATCACCTAGAACCATGAGTAGTTATGAGATTTTGTTGTAATATGTTAAAATGAGTTTTTAATAGATTAAATTATCTTAAGTTCTCTTAAGACTTTGGACTTTTTGGTTTTAATATATTAAAACAGCAAGTTAATTGGATGATTGCACAAGTAAGTGAAATTGACAAATTAAAATGTAATTTTAATCCATTAAAATAGATAACTTGAAATCTATATATCTTTCTTGTTTTGAAATTATTTAACATGAGATCAACACTCGAGTTTTCAGAAATCTTTTGAACTATTTAGAAAGAGTTCAAACTGATATGAAAATTGTTCTTAAAGTTTTCTTTGTTTAAATCTGAGATCAATATCATGTTTGAAGAGAAACATAGTTACTCACTTGGTTAATTATTTTATGGTGTGCTTATCTTGTTCTAGGTGATATTGTTTTACTTTATGTATTTGTTTTTGAGTTCTTTTATTGTCTTTGGATAGGGTTTCCAAATTCTGTATGGTAACAAGGTGAGAAAACCAATCTTGTAAGATTCAAATTTGGTATCTTCAATTGATTTATTTTCATTGTATTAGTTGCATGTTTGTCAAACTTTTATACTAGTGTGAGCTCAGCTAGTGTGGCTTAGTAGTTGGATATAACTCTTAGATAGAGTGAACTAGTATAAAATCAACTACACATTTCTCTCTTTATCTATTTTATATTATGATTACTTTTGTGATCTTGTTCCTATGAAATTAATTAGAAGCAAGGAAATCCTACAATTAACTAACATAATTAATATATCATTCTATGTTTTTGCGAAAATTTGTGATAACTCAATTCACCCCCTCTTAAACTCAGTCCTTTAAATATAACATTTTTATATAAATTATATACTTTTACATAAGTTATAATTGTATGACTTTCACTGTTGCTTCATCCATTTCGTTACGATCATCTATAGAGCGTATCATCCAGAGTATCAATGTATCCTCTTATATGTTTACTTTTGCATGATCTTTTGTCAGACTAAGCTTCTTGTTAAACTTTTACTTTTTGCATGCACATAAGCTTTATTATATCCTTTAATTAGTCTTATAGTGTTTGTTATCATCAAAACTCATGTGACTCTTACAATATCGTCTGAGGGATTATATCATCCAATGACTTAACAAAGATTGTCAAGGAGATATGTGACTCCTTGAGAATCAACTATGAGGCCATTAAAGATGTTCAACTAAGAAAAGTTTTAGTCTCACTCATGAAGGAAGGTGAAAGTGTCGATGACATGTTCATCAGGATATTGATCCTTCTGAACAGGCTTGAACTTTTGGGGAAAAGCTTCGCCAAATCACAAGTCATCCTATGTTATCGGACAACATGTCGAAGGTATGAGAGCCCAAAACAATGACCATCATAGATTCACATGACCTGAAGAAGCTCACCTGCGATGAACTTTTAGGAATCTTGAGAGTACATGAGGTCCATCTCCAAGATCGTGAACAAAAGGAGATCTCCACATCATCTTAGTAGTGCCTAAATTCAAAGTCTACATTAAGGTAGATGCAACATGGACGAAAGGGAACTAGAGCTCAGAAAGTTTTGAAGGAGGAAGACTATATACTTCTGAGTTGATTTTGACAACTCAACTGATGAGGAGACATCAAGGATATCAAGAAAGTATAAGTGGATGCTTACAAAAAAAGGATCAGGGTAGTGGAAGATCTACCTATAAGAGGAAGGAAGATCATTAAGAGATCATATGTTATGATGTATATGACCGAGGCACGTGATAACAAGTTGCCTAAAGTTAAAGAAGAAATTTTGAAAAATACATGGGATTATTTATACTCGAAATTTGTCTCTAGGTCAAATACTAAAAAGGGCATATATGTACCTCATGGCAGACATGCAAAATAAGATACATTATAACCTTAACCCTTCTTTTGAAATCTCATCAAACTCATCATATTTATCGTTTGATGAAAATGATATGTCTTATCAAGATCTTCTAAATAACAACAAAAAGATCTCTAAGCAATATTTAAATTTAAAACAAAAATTCAAAGTTTTGCTTTCAGAAAATGAAACACTCAAGCTAGATTTAGTTACATCAGTTAAGAAGATGTCATGTCTTGAATAGACTCATGCATATGATGTTATAAAAAAAATTGGAAAGTAAAATTACATGCAACAAAAGGTTATGACCTTAAAAGCAAGAAAGAGAATAAGAAAGTTTTTAAGAGATATGTTCAGGATGTTTGCAAGTAGTAAATCTTAACACAAGTGTTATATGTAAACGTAAAAGGTTGTCATCCAAAGCTAAAAATAAAGGACCAAATAAAATATGGGTAACAAAGGAATTTATTACTCTTGTTGTAGATGCACTTCATAGGAACCAACCAAACATGAATCAAACTATTGACGAATGGATGAGTGACACACACAAAAGATGAAAGGTCTACGTTCCTAGACTTAACCACGTGCCTAAGACCCCTACATAACATCTACAAACGCAATACCCTCAGATGAAACTAGATCATCTATACAATAAGATGTTTTGATTAAAGCAAACATTTTTTTAAGTCAATTTGACCACTTGAAGCAATTGTTTGTGTAGTTCTAATACATTTTCAAAGTTTCTAGATTTTCTTTGCGTGTGAGCTACTCCCTCATCTCTCTAAAGCTTCACGTGCACTCGTCCCATCTACTCTTCCAGGATGTGTTATGCGCTAAGGGAAGTTGGACAATGGAATGATGGAACAATGTCGATCTTGGGTCTGAGGAGCAAACCTCTTCACCAGTGATCTTATTTTTTTGTCTTTAGAAGTTGAAGAGAGAGAGCCTAAGGCCCTTTTAATTATCCTTACAGAGGAGAAAGGATAAGGATAAAGTTTAAACTTGGATAAAACTTGATGAAAAAGGGAAAGAAGATATAAGAAGAGAAACTTAAGCTAAGAGGAAGCATAGCTGAAGTTTCCAATGAGTTCAGTAGATAATGTCTATTAGAGAGAGCTTCCAAAAGGATAAGAAAAGAAGAAGGATTTAAATCTCCATGTCTCTTCTGCTCTATACTTTGTCTTCTTTATAGTGAAAATATTTTATGAAAACCTAATCAGATGAAAATGTGTTTTGAAAAATAAATGTTTAAACTTTATTGTTTTAAGAACCAAAAAAAGAGGGAGATTGTTATATTCATTCAACAAATCCTTTAATTGATTTTGATTGTATTCTCAAACAAATAATTGTAAAACATAGGTTTATGTTTATTAGATCATGTGTGACGCAAAGTATCTAGTCTAGCCCAATATGCGCAAGTTGTGTGGCTAGACAAATGCAAAGGTTGTTTAAAATGTGCTTTGTCTGACATACCAAGTGTTATCCACATGCATCATTGATAAGATTTTTCTTGAACAAGTGCAACAAAGTATACTTAGTCAAATAAGCTTTTGCTTGAAAAGACAATAATTATACTTTGTTTGACATATGCAAGCCTTAAGCATTTAATAGTACAAATCAAACAGTAATAAATGTTTATGGTTGCAAGGAGTGTACACTTCATCATTCTTTCAAGAAGATCTCGCAATGTCTTGGTAACATAAAGATCTCTTGAAGAACATGTTGAAAGTTGTTTCACAGAAATAACTTTCTAGAAAAGTAGGATATTAATATTGTGAAGTAAGTTAGATGTGTCAAGCCCTGCATTTTGCTCAAAATACAGAGAGAAGTCACCTACCTAGGTCTGTAAAGCTCTTTCATGTTCTAGAGGTGTTATCAAAGAAGCTACAGACTTTTAATGCTAAGTCAAGATAATTTAATATGTCTTGAAGCTCAAAGCATGTTTAGACGAAAGAAGAAGGAAGGTTGACAAAATATTGCGAATAGAATGAGCATAAGATCTTCACATCCTTAGTTTTCATAGTTGTGAGGAAGAACATTATTCTTATTTGAGAGCAACCTAAAAAAGTGAACCAATCTTATATCCGTCATGAGACGTAACCTCTCTTCTATGAGCAATCTAACAATGTTTTATATCACTTTCTTTTTAAACCTTTTGGTTTATCCTAGAGTGGTTGTTGCCCAAAGAACACTCGTGTGTTAGCTAGGATTGGTTGTGTTTCAAATAATACTCAGGGTTTTAGTCAAGAGTGACTACGTTCTAAAAGACACTTAGTGGGTTAGCTAGGAGTGGATATTTTCCAAGTAATTCTCAGGGTTTTACTAGGAGTGGTTGCGGTCCAAATAGTACTTGGTGTTTTTAGTCAGGAGTGGTTATTGTCCAAATAACACTTAGGTTTTTAGCTAAGAGTGACTGTGTTTCAAATAATACTCATTTGTATCTTCACAACATTAGTATGCTTAGTGAAACTCAAAGAGTTGATAAAGAATTGGATGAAATCAACTGTTTAGAGATGAAACCACATAAAAACATTTAGAGCAAATCTTATTTCTCTCTAATATTTTTTGAAATGCATGTTATTTAACTGTAACTAATTTTAGAAGGAGAAATTTACGAAAAAAAAGTTTTAGAAATTTTTTTAAACAATTCATTTATAAAACTTGAAGTTGCATAACATTTCTCATCTAATGCAATCTCTTAAGAAAACTACTTGACAATGCATATAAACTTTGTCACATTCAGCATATGAATATTGTGAAAGATTTCAAAAAGCCTTAAAACAAAATTCAACCCCCACTTCTGTTGTTTTGACCTATATATTTTCATAATTTCATTCAATTGAGTAAAGTGAGTTCGATAAATAGTGTCTAGTAGAAGTGTCGTCTAGTAGTAAGAAGAGTTTCGTCTGGTGAAGCACATCTTGAGGACTCATTTGATTGAATAATGTCTTATATAGCTAGCTGCATTTACAACTACATAGTGTGTCCAATGTGTTTTTATTCTTAAGTGAAACTTTAAACACACGTTTCGATTGTCATTTTTTTTTTTGTGATATAGGGCATAATTCATAAGGAGTTAGTTAATGTTAGGTTGCATAAATATACACCTTATTCAAAAATATAAAGCATAATTTGAATAAAAATAATTTGAGTCGTTGAGTGAGCATTCACTATATTGAGAGAGTAATTCTTGAGTTGTAATCTTTTTTTAAGTTCTTTTTATAACTCGTGTTATTCTTAGCAAGTTTGCAAGTGGACGTAGATTAGAGTTTATTAACACTCGAATCTAACTACATTAAAATTCTCATGTAGTTGTTTATGTACCTTCTTCATTATTTATAATTTATGTTTACATTGTTTATGGTGTTTTTGTGGAAGACCTTTTCGTGCTCTCAAGTGAACTTGTTTGGTGAATTTCCACAACAAACTGATACAGTGAACCTAGAATTGTTCAATCATCACGACTACAACTAAGTATAAGCTTCACTAGGGTAAATGACTTTGTATTGTGACAATTGAAGATGTGTGTTTTCGTTCAAAAAGTTTTCCTTCATGCTTTGGAAGATGAAGTCAATTTTGATGTTGTCATGGCTAAGAAGGATAAGAAAATAATATTGAAGAAAACTCATCACAATACAATTATCTTAAGCCTTGGTGATAAAGTGTTGAGACAAGTACTGAAAAAAATACGATAGTGATAGGACTATAGATGAAGCTTGAGAGCTTGTATATGAATAAGTCTTTGGTTAAGTGTCACGTCCAAAATTCTTACTGTTAATAGTATAATGTTAAGTATAAGAATTTCATTTCCTTTATTTATTATATATATATATATATATATATATGGTTTATGTTACAAGACTACAAAAACACATTCTTGGATTTTTATTCCCAAGAAAATTACACTGTCACGTTTTGAACTATTTTTATTCCCATAAGTATGTTATAAGCAGTAACAATAGGGGTTATTTTCGTAAATCCAATAGTGCGTATAAGCAGAAAATGTTCGGGTTCATTTCATTTTTTGGAATCCCTATTAACTGAGTCTTTTTGTTTCCATAGATTCCCAGAACAGTTATATTAGAACATCTCTTATTTCCACAAGAATGGAATTTATTATTTACAATAATAACAACCTATTCTCACTGCATCCTTTTATCTTTCTTTTTCACTTTTAAAAAAAATCAAATTTTAATTGATGTCTAAGATTACTAACTTCCAACCAAGCATGTGGATAAGAATAACATTACTCAGCATAATATCCCATAAGATATGGTTAGGGAATATAAAATGACAGTCATGTTTACACTTTCAGTATATAGCCTATTTTCTCCAATTTATTAACAAAGAATAATAAGATTAAAGTGAAAAGAAAGAGGATAAACTAACATATACTAAAATATATATATATATATATATATATATATATATATATATATATATATATATATTACAAAAGTTTACATATTATGTAGATTATCAAACATATGCGGCTTCATCAGATCAGTGGAGCAAACAAGTTAATTATTGAGTTGTTGTATTTTGTAGGTGGCATAAAAAACGTAACCACTACAGGTCCTTCTAGTGTTAAAGGTACATCTTTAAAATTTGTGAAGACAAAAACTATAAAGGCTAACCCCGAAATGTAACCAAATTCTCTGTTACATTTGTCCTTCAATCATTTTCAGGGAAGAAAGCTGAAATATTTGCAAAGAAGGATTGTGCAGGATTTGGCGCATCCATTACTGCTGCTCTATCATACATTCATATTTTAACAAAGAGAGAGAGAGAAAAGTGAGATATACAGTTCTTATATAAAAGAAATTCTTTTTTTTTTATTTTTTTAAAATAAAACAAAACTTAAATGTTACTTCCATAAAATCTTAATATATGATGGAATACAGCAACAGTGAATAGTCAGGATAAATGAGCGATTAATATCAACCTCCCTCTAATAACACACAATCTCCTGCTCATTTGAAACTTCACCGCAAACCATATCCATAAATCACATCATGATCATGAGTGTAAACCAGAAATCAGATACAATGTAGAAATCATACTTGAGAATCAGTATGAAATAAAAAAAAATATAATGTAAGGCTTGGGGTACCTCACTGTAAAAATATTTTAAGAAATAAAAGGTAAAACAATATATCTCCTTTTCCCTTACCTATGGCAGAACGTAACTTAAGAGAACGAAAGGTTGCTGTTGAAGGTAACTAGAGAAAGAAAGGTTGTTGTTTGAGAAATTTTTCTGGCTTTTGAAATATTTGGGGAAGTAGAAATCGTTGCACAAGGAAAGTAGGAGTTGCTGTAATTTAAAAACTCACTTTGAGTGGCTTTTTTATAGGCAGTAGTGTATGAGGTTAATCGGGATAGCTTTGCATTAAATGGAGGAATCTTTGGTGGCATCATACAGGTGACGTAAACTGAAGAAGTAACACTCCAGTATTAATTGAATATGGTAAGTTACCAGCATTTGCTAAAAACGTGCTTCTATCTGGTATTTAATGTAGTGTACTTGGTTTTTATCCTATATGAAGGCAGGGTTCTAGAAACCAATTACCATCAAACTATTAAGTTGTTATCAATGATTTAATAATAAATAATAATAATGCTAATAAAAATAATTATAATAATAACAATAATAATAGTAGTAATGATAATGATAATAATAATAATAATAAATAATATTTATTTAGAATTTTGAGGATGTTGCATTCTTTTCCCCTTACAAAACTTTCGTCACCGAAATTTATTGAAACAAATGGGGATAACTCATTCTGATCTTCTCTTCTAGTTCCCATGTAACATCTCCTGTGACTTCATTCTAGAGAATCTTTACCAGGGGAATTTTCTTTCCTCTCAATTGTATGGTTTCAAATGTAAGGTTATCCTTTAATTGTACTGTATCAGGCATTATTATGTGAGAAGGATCCGAAACATATTTTCTTAATTGAGATACATGGAAAACATTGTGAATATTAGAAAGAATAGGTGGTAAAGAAATTTGGTAAGCTACAAGACCTATTTTCCTGAGGATTTGATATGTACCAATAAAGCGAGGGGTGAGTTTCTTAGATTATATTGCTCTACCAATTCCGGTGGTTGGGGTGACTTTCAAGAATACATGATCACCTTCTAGGAATTTAAGAGGCCGTCTTCTTTTATCTGCATAGCTTTTCTGTCGGCTTTGAGCTGTTCTCAACTTTTCTTGAATCATCCTAATTTTATTCGTAGTTTGTTGGATCAATTCAGGTCCTAAGAGTAAATTTTCTCTAGATTCAAACCAGCACAAGGGTGATCTACATTTTATCCCATACAATGCCTCATAGGGTGTGATACCTATGCTAGAATGGAAACTATTATTGTATGTGAACTCAATCAGTGGCAAATATTTATCCCAACTTCCAGAATCTTCCAACACATAAGCTCTCAACAAATCTTCTAAGGATTGGATGGTTCTTTCTGATTTCCCGTCTGTTTGAGGGTGATACACGCAGAACTAAGGTGAATCTTTGTACCTAGAGCTTGATGTAAACTTCCCCGAAACTTAGAAGTGAATCTAGGGTCCTTATCCGAAACAATGCTAGAAGGAATTCCGTGCAATCTTACAATTTTCTTTATGTACAACTAAGTTAATTTTTCTAATGAATACCTAATATTTATAGGTAAAAAGTGAGCAAATTTGGTTAATGTATCTATATTAACCCATATGGAATCAAATTTTTGGATTGTTCGAGGTAAACCAACTACAAAATCCATTGCTATACCGTCTCATTTCCATTCGGGTATATCTAATGGCTGTAACATTCCCGCTAGTCTTTGATGCTCTATTTTAGTCTTTTGACAAGCCAAGCATGATGTTACATATTGGGCTATTTCTTTATTCATTTTGGGCCACTAGAACATTTGCTTAAGATCTTGGTACATTTTTGTTGTCCTTGGATGTATACTCAATTTGCTCTTATGGGCTTCTTCAAAAAACATTTTCTTAATTCTTTCATCATTTGGAACTCAAATCCTATTTCCGAATTTCAAGATCCCCTCTCTATCTATTACAAATTTCCTCCATTATCTTTTTCCACCAACTCCTTTTTCTTTCGAAGGGATTCATCATTTGCTTGAACCTCTTTAATTTCTCTCTTTAAGTCACTAGTAACCTGAATTGCTTTTAATTGAATCTTGTTATGACTTAACTATCCCTAAACTTTTGTAACAAGTCCATCTCTTGAATCATCAAGGTAGAAGCATGCAAAGATTTTCTGCTTAAGGCATCAACTACTACGTTTGCTTTTCCTGGATGGTAATGTAATTCAAAATCATAATCCTTTAAAAATTTCATCCATCTTCTTTGTCTCATATTTAATTCTTTTTGATCAAAGAGATACTTGAGACTCTTATGGTCACTAAAAATTTCAAATTTACCACCATATAAATAAAGTCTCCAAATTTTCAATGCAAAAACAATGGCGACCAATATTAAAAAAAGGGTTGGATAATTTTTCTCATGTGTTCTTAGTTGCCTAGAAGCATATGCCACTACATTTCTATCTTGCATAAGAACACATCCTAACCCCATTTTGGAAGCATCACAGAATACTACAAAGTGTCCATTAGGATCGGGTAAGGCTAAAATAGGAGAAGTGGGCAATTTTTTCTTAAGTTCTTGGAAACTATTCTCACATTTTTCAGTCCATTCAAATTTTTGTCCCTTCTTAGTGAGTTGAGTTAATGGCATAACTATTCTAGAAAATCCTTCAATGAATCTCCTACAATAACTAGCCAAACCTAAGAAACTACGAATCTCAGTCACTGACTTTGGTGGTTCCCATTGTAAAACTGCTTCTACCTTGGTTGGGTCTACTGATACACCTTCCTTAGAAATTACATAACCTAAAAATTTTATTTCCTCCAACCAGAATTCACATTTAGACAATTTAGCATATAACTTTTTATCTTTTAAAATTTGCAAAACTGTTATAAGATGTTTCTCATGTTCCTCAAAGGTTTTAGAATATACAAGTATATCATCTATAAAAACAACTACAAAAGAATCTAAAAATGGACGAAAAATTCTATTCATATAATCTATAAATACGGCAGGAGCATTGATTACACCGAAAGGCATCACTTGATATTCATAATGATCATACCTTGTTCGAAAGGCTGTCTTTGGTATGTCTTCTGCCTTTACTCTAATCTGGTAATAACCTGACTGTAAATCAATCTTAGAAAATACAGAAGCGCCTCTTAATTGGTCAATCAAATCATCTATTCTGGGGAGTGGGTATCTATTCTTTATGGTATATTTATTTAATTGATATTAATCTATTCACAACATAAAACTTCCATCTTTCTTCTTAACCAATAAAACTGGGGCTCCCGAAGGTGATACATTAGGGCTAATGAATTGTTTCTCAAGAAATTCCTCTAATTGTTTCTTTAATTCAGTCAATTCAGAGGGTGACATCCTATATGGAGCCACTGAAATTGGTCCAATACCTGGTATTAAATCTATGGAGAATTCAATTTCTCTATTGGGTGGTAAACCAAGAATATCATTAGGAAAAATTTCAAGAAAATTTTGAACAACAACTATATTTTTCAAATTAACTTCCTCCTTTGATTCCATAGAAGATAATAATAAGTACCCTTGAATTTTATTTTTTAAAATTGGGTTCTCAGAAGGTTTCAAAAGAACTTTAAGATTGAGAAATACCACTGATTTTTCTGCACAATTTAGAATGACTTGATTGGCAATAAACCAATCCATTCCTAAAATGATGTCTAATTGTGACAAAGGAAGGCAAATCAAATTTACAAGGAATTTCCTGTTTTCAATGAATAGAGGGCAGTTTAGGCAGACTTTATTTGTAACTACAGATTTACTAGTGAGGTTGAGATAATCAAATTTGTATCTAAAGAAGAAATTTGTAATTTTAGATCCTTAACACAATCATTAGAAATAAAAGAATGAGTTGCACCTGAATCATACAATACATTTAAAGTTCTACCTTTAATGAAACACGTACCTTGTATCAGATCATGATTTTGAGCAGTTTCAGTACCACTCAGAGTGTAAACTCTCCTAGTCGTTGCTGGCCTTGTCTTGGGTACAGATCCAGAAGGATTGAAATGTGATTTTTGTTGTCCACATTCAATTGCCACATGACCAGGTTTTCCACACTTGAAGCATATAGGTCCTAGAATATGACAATATCTGGTATGATGGTCCTGACCACATTTCATACACTTAATTTGATTTTCTAAACGTCTTTTAAAATTTCCAGAATTATTGTGATTGGATGAGAATCTATGTTGAGGGCGGTCATAGGGTTTTCCCTGATTATATCCTTTCTTATTTATATGGGGTCCAAAATTCCTGGGTTTACTATTATGTTTGTTCCCCATATCTTTTATGAATCTACACTTGTGTATAAGGGTAGGAAAATTAAAGATTTCTAATATTCCTACTACTTTCTTTAATTCGGGTCTAAGTCCATCTTCAAATTTTATACATTCCATTCTATCGTTAGGATGATAGAAGAAATTAGAGTATTTCCCTAATTCCTCAAATTTTGAAGCATATTCTCCAACCAACACGTTCCCTTGTTTTAATTGCATAAAGTCAATTTCTTTTGTTCTTCTCACATCATTGGGAAAATATTTTTTTGAGGAATTTGGTTTTAAACACTTCCCAGTTGATATTTATTCCCCCATTTTCCAATAATTTCCTGGTGTTATCCCACCAATATTTAGCTTCTCCAATCAACATAAATATAACATAATTTACCTTTTATTTTTTTGTACAATTCATTACCCGGAAGATTTTCTCAATTTCTCTAATCCATATTTCAGCCTTTTCTAGGTTAAATATCCTCCAGAAAATTGTGGAGGTTTGTTTCTCCTGAATTCTACCAAACCTTGTGATTCAGTCGTTTCTTCATGTCTTTGGTTTCTTAAAAGTGTTGCAGCCATGTCTATGATAGCTTGTACTGTCTTAGTCAGTTCATGATTCCTTGAATTTTCCATTTGAAATTTTTACAAGTCAGTATTTTTTCTATGTATGTAATGGGTCTCACATGGAAAGTGGTTCTGATACCATCTACTGTCACGTCCAAAATTCTTAATGTTTCGTAAATCCAATAGTGCAGATAAGCAGAAAATGTTCGGGTTCATTTCATTTCCTGGAATCCCTATTAACTGAGTCTTTTTGTTTCCATAGATTCCCAGAACAGTTATATTAGAACATCTCATATTTCTACAAGAATGGAATTTATTATTTACAATAATAATAACATATTCTCATTACGTCCTTCTATCTTTCTTTTTTACTTTAAAAAAAAATAAATTTAATTGATGTTAAGATTACTAACTTCCAACCAAGCATGTGGATAAGAATAACATTGCTCACCATAACATCCCATAGGATATGGTAAGGGAATATAAAATAACAACCATGTTTACACTTTCAGTATATAGCGTATTTTCTCCAATTTATTAATAAAGAATAATAAGATTGAAGTGAAAAGAAAGAGGATAAACTAACTTATACTAAAGTATACATACATATATATATATATATATATATATATATATATTATTATTATTAATCTCATAAAATTTACATATTATATAACTTATCAAACTTATGCTGTATATATATATATTACAAATGTTTACATATTATGTAAATTATCAAACATATGTGGCTTCATCAGATCGGTGGAGCAAACAAGTTAATTATTGGGTTGTTGTATTTGTAGGTGGCATGAAGAACGTAACCACTACAAGTCCTTCTAGTGTTAAAGGTACATCTTCAAAATTTGTGAGGGCAAAAACTGTAAAGGCTACATCCCGGAATGTAACCGAATTCTTTGTTACATTTGTCCTCCAATCATTTGCAGGGAAGAAAGCTAAAATATTTGCAAAGAAGGATTGTGTAGGATTTGGCGCATCCATTACTATTGCTCTATCATACATTCATATTTTAACAAAGAGAGAGAGAAAAGTGAGATATACATTTCTTATATAAAAGAAATTCTTTTTTTTTTTTTAATTTTTTTACATAAAACAAAACTTAAATGTTACTTCCATAAAATCTTAATATATGATGGAATACAACAACAGAGAATAGTCCGAATATATGAGCGATTAATATCAACCTCCCTCTTCCTGCTCATTTGAAATCTCAAGGAACAAGTTTCTCAAATCGCAAACCATATCCATAAATCACATCATGATCATGAGTGTAAAACAGAAATCAAATACAATGTAGAAATCATACTTGAGAACCAATATGAAATAAAAAATATATAACGTGAGGCTTGGGGTACCTCACTGTAAAAATATTTTAAGAAATAAAAGGTAAAACAGTATATCTCCTTCTCCTTACTTTTGGCAGAATGTAACTTAAGAGAAAGCAAGGTTTCTGTTGAAGGTAACTAGAGAAAGAAAGGTTGTTATTTGAGAAATATGTGTGGCTTTTGAAATCTTTGGTAAAGTGGAAATCGTTACACAAGGAAAGTAGGAGTTGCTGTAATTTAAAAACTCACTTTGAGTGCCTTTTTTATAGGCAGTAGTGTATGAGGTCAATTGGGATAACTTTGCATTAAATGAAGGAATATTTGGTGACATCATACAGGTGACGTAAACTAAAGAAGTAACACTCTAGTATTAATTGAATATGGTAAGTTACTAGCATTTGCTAAAAATGTGCTTCTATTTGGTATTTAATGTAGTGTACTTGGTTTTTATCCTATATGAAGGCACGGTTCTAGAAACCAATTAGCATCAAACTATTATATTGTTATCAATGATTTAATAATAAATAATAATAATGATAATAAAAATAATTATAATAATAATAATAACAATAAAAATAATAATAGTAATAATAATAATGATAATAATAATAAAAATAAATTATAACTATAATAATAATAATAATAATAATAATAATAATAATGATAATAAAAATAATTATAATAATAACAATAATAATAGTAGTAATGATAATGATAATAATAATAATAATAATAATAATAATAATAAATAATAATAATAATAATATTTATTTAGAATTTTGAGGATGTTACATTTAGCGTTTGTATCTAAAGCAAGAATTATACTCATACAAGATGAGTAATAAAGTTTGTTGGAAACTGTTTTGGCTGAAATACAAGAGGGGGGTGAATTGGATTTCAAAACTTTTTGAAATAATTTGATATTTTTTTTTGTAAAATGCAATTCTGTTTCACAGACTGGATCTTTATTTGAATTTACTAAATCAGAACAGTTGCATGAAGCAGTAAGCAGAATCAAGAGTCAATTCAGAACCCAGTCCAGTAATAATACAATTCAATACTCCAAACAAATATATCAGTATTTTATTTCTTTATACAGAATTGATTATAGTAAAAGCGGAAGCAGTTCAGTTAAGCACACTGAATTAGTAAGAATTAAGAAACCCAGTAAACTGGTCAACTGCTATTCAGAACCAGTTTCAGTAATTCAAAGTCTTTCTTTTAAAAGAATACTTCTTGAA